>Ga0189286_100005_pt1 | contig 283600 bp, 275 predicted proteins | sample UW69minimetaG_FD_130330 | JGI IMG/M metagenome (GOLD analysis project Ga0189286, IMG submission 130330) | Marine microbial communities from the Costa Rica Dome - UW69 mini metaG | ecosystem: Environmental > Aquatic > Marine > Oceanic > Photic zone | place: Costa Rica: the Eastern Pacific... | reverse complement strand
CCCTCAAACCTGTGATGATGCATTATTTCTGCCCAGTCGCACCGCCGTGAGCAAACATGTCAAATCATGTCAGACCGCTCGCGGTGGCGTGATGGGAATTTCAGGAATTTTTGTTGTGAGTCGCTAGTTTATCAGCCCAGCGAAGACCATCGCGTCTTTAATTTGCGCTTTGGTTTCGTCTGTTAGTGGGGTCAACGGAGAACGAACATCCTCTTTGCAATGCCCCAAAAGCGACAGACCGTACTTAGCACCACATACGCCGGGTTCGGCAAAGATGGCCTCGTGCAGAGGCATCAAACGGTCTTGCAAAGTCAATGCACCTGCAAAGTCGCCAGATAGGGTCATGTCTTGGAATTCTGCGCAGAGGGCTGGCGCAACATTGGCCGTCACAGAAATACAGCCGACGCCACCATGTGCGTTAAACCCGAGGGCAGTTGCATCCTCACCGGAGAGTTGGATGAAGTCTTTGCCACTGCGGTGGCGCTGCTGTGGCACTCGGGCCAGATCGCCTGTTGCGTCTTTCACGCCAACGATCATCTCGTGCTTGCTGAGTTCGGCCATGGTGTCTGGCGTCATGTCGACGACGGATCGGCCAGGGATGTTGTAGATGATGATCGGCAGGCCGCAGTCTGCTGCTGCCGTAAAATGCGCGATCAAGCCGCGCTGGGTGGGCTTGTTATAATAAGGTGTCACAACAAGAGCCGCATCTGCACCTGCTGCTTTCGCCGCTTTGACAAGGCGAACGGTTTCTTCGGTGTTGTTGGAGCCAGCGCCAGCAACAACAGGAACACGGCCAGCAACTTGCTTCACCACGGTTTCGACAACGAGGTCGTGTTCTTCGTGGCTCAGCGTTGGGCTTTCGCCGGTAGTGCCGACGGGAACCAGACCGTGCGAACCTTGGGCAATATGCCATTCCACAAGTTTCTTCAGCGCGTCGATATCAATCGAGCCGTTCGAGAACGGCGTGACGAGTGCAGGCATAGATCCTTTAAACATGACGCGTTTCCTTTGTTTGGAGTGGGCGGAAGCCCTCTAAAATCGCGGACACTACTAGACGGCTTTCTGCCGAATGCCAAGAATTTGTATGGCCTTGATGGGGGTCTCGTTCTAGCCTTAAGGCTGTCCCAAACGAGCAGGCGGGCAGAATGCGAACGATCCTTTTGATTTTAGCGCTATTTGGCGCGACGGCGGCGCTGTCTCAGGTGATGCCTGAGCAGGCGGTTGAGGCTGTTCGGCTCGCGGGAGACGACAAGTGGGAGGAGGCCGCGGCGGCTGCGCAAGAACGGCCTGAGGATCAGGTCACGGCGGATGTTGTCGAGTGGCTTCGCTTGCGCTCTGGTGAAGGCGATTTTGCGGATTATCGAGATTTTCTTACACGCCGTTCCGATTGGCCTGGTTTGTCTCGGATCAGGTCGCGGGGAGAAGAAGCGATCCCCGAAAATGCCGATCCGGGTGAGGTGCTGCTTTGGTACGGTGACATTCGACCCCGCACGGGCATTGGGGCTGTTCGGTTAGCACAAGCGCTGGAGGCGCGAGGGCTGAATGAACTCGCTCAGGATGTGATTGAAACGGCATGGGTTGAGCTTCGGCTGACGGAAGAGGGGCAGGAGGCGATCCTTGAGCGATATGCCGCAGTGGTCGAACCAAAGCACCCTGAGCGGGTGGATGCGTTGTTGTGGCGCTGGCGGACGGAAGAAGCGGGGTGGATGCTGGATCTGTTGCCTGACGATCAGCGGGCGCTGGCAGAGGCGCGGATCGCCTATATTCGCAATCAATCGGATTTGGATCAGAAGGTGCAGGCGGTGCCGCCTGCGCTTCGGGATACTCCAGCGCTTCAATATGACCGTTTTAATTGGCTGGCGGATCGCCGGCGCTATGCCGATGCGCGGGATTTGGCTTTGAGCCAATCGACCAGCGCCGAAGCTTTGGGACAACCGTTCCGCTGGTCGGGCTGGCGGCGGTCTATTGCGCGTCGCGAGATGCGAGAGGGGAGCCCGCAGCGGGCGTATCGCTTGGCATCTGAGCATTTCTTAACCGAAGGGTCGTCATTTGCCGATCTGGAGTGGTTGGCGGGCTATATCGCTTTGACCTATTTGAACGAGCCCGGTGCAGCGATTGGGCATTTCCAAGCAGCGCGGGCGGCGGTGGATACGCCGATTTCCATAGCACGTATGGAATATTGGACGGGTCGTGCCTTTGATGTTTTGGGCATGGCGGATGCCACGGCGGCCTATCAACGCGCGGCAGAGCATCAATCGGCGTTCTATGGATTGATGGCGTCAGAAAAACTGTCTCGTCCTTTGAGCGCTGCTTGGACAGGGCAGCAGGATGATCGGCAGTGGCGCGAGACTGACCTTTTTGAGAATGAGTTGGTTCGGGTGGCTTTGACCTTATTAGAGGCGGGCGAGCGCGGGGCTGCTGTGACATTCTTTGCGGAGCTTGGTCGGACGCTTGATGAAGAAGATTTGTCGCGCCTCGGCGGGTTGCTCGATGAGATGGGGGAGAGTTTTTACGAGCTGATCCTTGGCAAGCAAGGTGTGGTGCGCGGTATCATCGTTCCGTCGAACTACTTCCCGATTCACGATCTTGTTGATCTCGATCTGCCCTCGGAACCGGAACTGGCCTTGTCAATTGCGCGTCGCGAGAGTGAGTTCAATGCGGTGGTGGGCAGTCCTGTTGGGGCGCTTGGTCTAATGCAGTTGATGCCTGCCACGGCGGAGGAGGTCGCGGGGTCGCTTGATCTGCCTTACAGCCGGAACCGTTTGACGGCGGATTGGCAGTATAATGCACGTTTGGGGGCGCAGTATTTGCAAGGGCTAGAAGATCGGTTTGGGTTTTCACCGGTGCAAATTGCAGCGGGCTACAACGCTGGACCCAGCAGGCCAGAGGCTTGGATGAGTGAACGCGGTGACCCGCGTTTGGGCGATGTCGATGTGATCGACTGGATCGAACATATCCCGTTTCGGGAGACACGAAATTATGTGATGCGGGTGACGGAATCGATCCCGATTTATCAGGCGCGATTGACGGGCGAGGTTGGGCCGGTGCAGTTCACTGAACTTTTGACCGGGTTCAAACCCTTGGTGCGGCCTATTGCGCGGCCGGATTTAGGGATCATTGGTGGATCCAACGGAGTTGTGGTCCGGTCTGTGGGTGACGATCAGGTGCGACCTCGGGTGAGGCCTTAGGCGCGTCGGGCTCGGAAGAGGGTGTAAAGGCCTGCGGCCACGATGATCACACCACCAAGCGCGACATGGGGCTCCAGTGTTTCGCCGAAGACGCTGATGCCGATGAAGATTGCAAAGACCATTTGCAGATAGGCGAAGGGCTGGATCGCGCTGGCCTCTGCGGCTTCATAGGCCTTGATCAAGGCCCAATGGCCTAAGGCGCCTGTGACGCATAGGGCGGCCATCCAAGCCCAGTCGGGTGGGGTCATAGGTTCCCAGAACCAGATGCCGATGACGGTCATGACAACCGCTCCAACCGTACCAGTCCAAAAGAAAGAGGTGGCGGCACTGTCTTTGCGGGCGGCGTAACGGGTCAGAAGGCTGTAGAGCGCGAACATGGTGGCAGAGGCGAAAGGGATAACGGCTCCGGCGGCAAAGACAGTGCGGCCCGGTTGTAGGATGATCAGCACGCCGATGAAACCCACACCAATCGCGGCCCATCTGCGCCAGCCGACGCGCTCCCCAAGGATCGGGCCGGAGAGGGCGGCAATCAGCAGCGGGTAGCAGGCGAAGATCGCGTGGCTTTCGACGAGGCCGAGGATCACGAATGCTGACACCATGACGCAGATTTCTAATGCGAGCAGCGCGCCTCTGATCGTTTGTAAGACCGGCTGGCTGGTGGCAGCGGCGGCTTTGATTGAACCGGACTGGCGACGGGCGACGGCGATCACGAAGGCTGCGAAGAACCAATAGCGGATCATCACGATCATATAGACGTTGTACGCATCCGCGAGGTGGCGGGAGATGCCGTCCTGCACCGCGAAGATGAACGCGGTGAGGCACATAAAGGCGATACCGAGGCGGAGGTTATTCTGCATCGCGTTTTGTCCCTACGCTCATGTGGCGTTTGCGACCAAAGCCTTTGACGCGGGTGACGCCGAACCCTGCATTGGTGAGGGCACGGCGGACACGGCCGGCGGCGGTGTAGGTGGCGAATGTGCCGTTTGGTTTGGTGTGGCGGCCGACCTCTTTCATCAGGGTGTCGTCCCAGAGTTCTGGGTTTTTGGCGGGGGAAAACCCGTCAAGGAACCATGCGTCGGCTTGGCCTTGCCATTGGGGGAGGGTATTGCTGGCATCGCCGGTGATGACGGTGAGGTCGAAGTCATCTCCTTTGAGGCCGTCCGTGGGGTCTGAGGCGAAGACATCTGTCGGGAGGTCAGCGTAGGGTTGCAGCGCTTGTTGCAGGTCAGCGAAAGCCATGGGGTAGGCTTCAAAGCTTGTGAAGCGCAGTTTGCCCTCCGTGCCCGATGCGCGGAAGGAGTGCAGCGTGGCGAGGAAGTTGAGGCCGGTACCGAAGCCAAGTTCGGCGATGTGAAACCCATCCGTGAAGCGGTTTGGCAGGTCGTTGCCGGACAGAAAGACATGCTGCGTTTCGGCCAGCCCGTTATCGAGCGAATAATAGGGATCGTCGAAGCGGGTCGAGATCGGGACCGCACCGGCGTCGGTGTCGCGCCATTCAAGCTGTGCGGTCTGGTCGGTCATTGTGAATTGCCTTAGGTGTTTGCGCGAAGATGGCGCGGGGTTTGGCGAATGGCAACTGTGGATGTGACCGTAAGAGGTGCCGGCGTGTTCGGCCTGTCGGTCGCCTATGCCTGCGCCACGCGCGGGGCGCGGGTGCGGGTGATTGACCCGAACGGTGTCGCCGCTGGCGCAAGCGGTGGATTGGTCGGAGCCTTGGCCCCGCATGTGCCGGAGAATTGGAACGCCAAGAAGCAGTTTCAGTTCGAAAGCCTGATGATGGCAGAGGCGTTTTGGGCTGAGGTTGAGGAACGATCCGGTGTAGCGACGGGATATGTGCGCAGCGGGCGGTTGCAGCCTTTGGCGGATGACCACTCTGTTGGATTGGCGCGGGCGCGGGAGGAGACGTCGAAACAGCTGTGGCACGGGTTGGCCGGTTGGGAAGTTGTTCCAGCGAGCGGTGATGTGTGGGAGCCGCCGAGTGAGACGGGGTTGCTTGTCAGGGACACGCTGTCGGCGTTGATCCATCCACGAACCGCAACGCAGGCGCTGGCCGACGCGGTGCGCGGTTTGGGTGGTGAGGTTGCGGCGGAGGGACTTGAGGAAGGTGCGGCGGTTTGGGCGACGGGTTGGCAGGGCTTAGTCGAGATGTCCGAGAAAGCCCCGCGTCAGATTGGGAATGGCGTGAAGGGGCAGGCGGCTTTGGTACGGTATGATGCGGCGGGTGCGCCGCAGCTTTTTGCAGATGCGCTTCACATCATTCCGCATTTGGATGGGACGGTGGCGGTTGGATCGACCTCAGAGAGGGAGTTTGATGCGCCGGACACCACGGATGAGGCGTTGGACGATGTGTTGGCGCGGGCCATTGCGGCGATGCCGGTCTTGGAGGGTGCCGAGGTTTTGGAACGCTGGGCAGGTGTCAGGCCGCGCAGCCGCAGCCGTGCGCCAATGTTGGGTCGGCATCCTCAGATCGAGGGTGCGTTTGTGGTCAATGGTGGCTTTAAGATCGGCTTTGGCATGGCCCCGAAAGTCGGCGAGGTGATGGCCGACTTGGTGCTTGAGGGCCGTGTGACCTATCCGGACGACTTTGACGTGAGCCGGAACCTTTAGGCGAAGTCCGCCAGCATCAGTTGCCGACCGTCCGGTCCTCTGGCCCAAGCATTGCGACCTTGCAGGCAGAGCGTTGCGCGTTCGGTGTGCATCAGGGGTGCTGTTGCGCGGTAGGAGAACTTGGTGAGCGGTCCGTTGTGTTCAACTGCAAAGAGCATCAGCAATTGGGCGATGAGCGGTCCGTGGACGACGAGGTCATCGTAGCCTTCGACGTTGCGGGCGTATGCTTCGTCATAGTGGATGCGGTGACCGTTAAAGGTGAGCGCCGAGTAGCGAAAGAGCAATGTGCTGTCGAAGTCGACGTGTCGCAGACGGGTTTCGCCATCAGGGGTTTGTGGCGGCTTGACCTCGGCCTGAGGCGTGTCTTCGCGATACACCAAATCTTGCCATTCGCTCAAAGCGAGCGTGTGGCGCTGTTTGATGTCGTGCCGGATGCGCACAAAGGCCAATGGCCCGCTGCGTCCGTCTTTGTGGGTCACGGATTCAATGGTGCTGATCTTTTCTGCCCGCACGCCGGCCAAAAGAGGGCGGTGAAAGGTGAGCTTTCCCGACGCCCACATTCGACGCGGCAGGCCGACATTGGGGATGAAGCCACCGGTGGCGGGGTGTCCGTCGCGGCCCAAGGCCTCGGGCGGCTGCGCATCCCAAAAGTAGATGTGATGGAAGAAGGGCGGCAGGGGGTCGCCGCTGCTGAGGCGCTCAGGTTTCCCGAGGGCGGCCAACAAAGCGTTCGCGCGGGCCGGATCGACGACATCTTGAAGCGTTTGCGTTTTGCTGGATGCATCTGACATTGTGGTACTCATCACGAACGGGGGCGGTATGCCGAAACTTACTTCACTGGATCACTTGGTTCTAACGGTCGCCGATACTGATCGGACGGTGGCATTCTATGAACAGGTTTTGGGCATGAAAGTCGAGGTTTTTCATCCGAGTGATGGATCGACCCGTACCGCTTTGACGTTTGGTGCGCAGAAAATCAACCTGCATCCGGCGGCGAAACTGTTTGAACCGAAGGCGGATCAGCCGATGCCGGGCAGCGCGGATTTGTGTTTTCTGTCTGATACGCCGCTAGCGGAGTGGCAGGCGCATTTCGCGGAGTCGGGTGTCGATGTTTTGGAAGGGCCGGTTAGGCGTACAGGGGCGACGGGGCCAATCGTCTCGCTTTATCTGCGTGATCCGGATGGCAATCTGATTGAGGTGAGCAATCTGGGCTAGTTACTGCTGGTTTTGCGGTAGACCGTCTGTGATGTCGTAGTAGTCGCCCTTATCAGTCACAAAGATATGAAGGGCGAGTTTGGTGTGTGTTGCCCCATCGAACGCGCCCATCGCGACGGCAATTGTGTCGTGATGGATCGGATCCCAGAACAGGAAGCTGCCGCAGGTTTTGCAAAATCCCCGTCTGACTTTTTCTGACGCTTGATACCAAGTGACGTTGTCTTCGCCATGGATTGTCACGTTTTCTGATTTCAGATCGACGGAGGCCCAATAATGGCCGGACTGTTTGCGGCATTGGCTGCAATGGCAGGCATTTGGTGCTGGGAGGTCGGAATTGACCTCCACCTTGACGGCTCCACAAAGACAGGTCGCGGTGTGCATCGTTTCTCTCACTTGGTTGGCTTTGAGGCTAGCGAGCCGTCGACGATCCCGCAACCTGCGCGGATAGGCGCACTTGCTTCGACATTGGCCGCAAGCTACCTCCAAAGACATGCCGTATGAATGGTCATCCGAACCGCCGCACCAAACGACCCGATGGGAGCTTTCGCTTTGGCCTTATCGATCGCTGCTGCGGAAGGACTTTGTGATCTTTATCGGAGCTACCGGCGCGTTGGTTTTGTTGCCGTTGCTTGCTGTTTTGGGATCGCCCGTTCTGTGGGGTCTCTTGCCGTTCTTGCTGCTGATGCTGGGCAGCATCTGGTTTGCACTGCACGTCAGCTACAAACGCGGGGAGGTGTTGGAAGAATTGCGCGTCGATGAAGCGCATGCGCATCTGGTGCGGCACAATCCTAATGGGCAGGTGCAAGAGTGGGAAGCCAATCGCTATTGGGTCAGTGTGCATCTGCACCCTAAGGATGGTCCGGTCGAAAACTACATCACACTGCGCGGTGGCGACCGAGAGGTTGAGATAGGTGCGTTTCTGGACCCGGCGGAGCGCCTTGCACTTTATGATGAACTCAAGAGCGCCTTGCCGGTGGATTATTCCGCTTAGATTTCGGCCTTCAATTCTTCCATAAGCTCGTTAATGGCGCGGAGGTAGCGCTCGTTCGTGAGTTTGCCGCTTTCGTCGAACTCTTTTGTGTTTGATCCGACGAGCACCTCTGGCCCTTGGATCAGCTTAGGGCGGAATGGTGTCATACACAGGCGCAGCGCGAATTGGGCGCGCTCCCCTCCCGCGCGGCCTGCTGTCGCTGCCATGATGGCGACGGGTTTGTCGCGCCAAGGACTGCCTTCTGTGCGGCTGACCCAATCGAGCGCGTTCTTCAGCACGCCGGAGATAGATTTGTTGTATTCGGGCGTTGAGATCACTACCGCGTCGGCGTTTTTGATTTGATCGGCGAGAGTTTGAACCGATGGTGGAATACCTTCTGCGTCCTCCAGATCACCGTCATAGAGCGGAAGGTGCAAATCAGCTTCGATGTAAGTGTCCGGCGCGAATGCGTCGCGCGCGGCACGGACCAAAAGGCGGTTGGTTGCGTTTTTACGCAAGGAACCAGAGATGCCGAGGAGGGTGGTCATGTGTGCGTCCTTTGTTGGGTGTCCCATCGTAGTTAGACTGATTTCCATCGGGTCCAAGATGCGGATATGTGCGGAGAGGCAGGCGCGGTGTGCTGTTTGTTTAGGTTTGGGTCCAATTGCCGTCTTGGCTTGGGAGGAATGCCTCAACTGCCGCTGTGGCGATGACGATCGTGTCGCCATGCGGGTTGGGGACGTTTTGCCCACCCTTCACAGCGGTCACAGTGGCCGCTCCGCGGGGGAGTTTTTTAGCCAAGATGACAGGGTCGATCTTGTCAGGTTCCTGCACGCCGACGGTCACTTGAACGCGCATGTCTGAGTGTGGGATGTCGAGCGCATTGAACATCGGGATCGAGGAATGGCGAAACGCATCTTCGATCGCGCGAGCAGCGGCCTTTTGGTAATCCATGCCGTGCAGGTCGTTGCCGATGCCCATTTCGATAATGAAACGTTGATCTGTCATGTCCGCTCCATCTCAAAGGAAACATTGATGGCCGCGTTTGCGATCACGGTAGGATTGCCGTCAGGACGTGGGACATCAAGGCCACCATGGCTGGTGGTAATGGCGACTTGACCATAGGGGAAGGTGTCTTTGAGGGTGTCGATATCGACGGCCTCTGGATTCTGGACAGCGATGTCGACGTCAATGATCATCGCCTCTTTCGGGAAGCCAAAGAGTTCGGCCATGTTAATCGAGTTGTGCCAGAGCGCATCTTGCAGGGCGCGCTTTGCGGCCTGTGTATAGTCTTGCCGCCTGAGCGATGAACCCATCCCGAACTCTGTCAGGACCTGATATTTTGCCATTTTTTGCCTCACTGTCTTCCTGTTGCTTACTTACGCTGTGAGGAAAGAAAATCAACGCGGACCTTTGCAGTGATCGTGCGGGTGTCCTAAACGTCGGATCAAACAGGTAGAAGGGCAGACATGACCGAGAGCAGGACAGCATTGGTAACAGGCAGCGCGGGCTTTATCGGCTTTTGGCTGAGCCGTGTTCTGCTGGATGCAGGGTTTGAGGTCGTGGGTCTCGACAGCATGTCGGATTATTACGACGTTGGATTGAAACAGGCGCGGTTGGATGAATTGTCGGGTCGCGATGGGTTCGTTCAATATACTGCGAAGGTTGAAGATGCAGAGGCCGTTCGAGCGATCTTTGACGATCATCGGCCGGACGTGGTTGTGCATCTTGCGGGGCAAGCAGGCGTGCGTCAATCCCTGAAGGCGCCGCGCGATTATGTGGACGCCAATCTGGTGGGCACGTTCAACATCATGGAAGGCACGCGAGAATTCGGGTGCCAGCATTTGCTTATGGCGTCGACATCGTCAGTTTATGGTGCGAACACCGAAATGCCCTATCGCGAGACCGATAAGGTCGACACGCAGATGTCGTTTTATGCGGCCACAAAAAAGGCGAATGAAGCGATGGCGCATTCCTATGCGCATCTGCACAATATCCCGACGACGATGTTCCGGTTTTTTACCGTTTATGGCCCATGGGGGCGACCGGATATGGCGCCCTATCTGTTCACCAGTGCGATCCTGAAAGGTGAGGCGATCAACGTCTATAACCACGGTGATATGAAGCGGGATTTCACCTATGTCGCGGATCTGGTTGAGGCGATCCGGCTACTGATCGATGCGGTGCCTGTGAAAAATGAAGGTGATGGCGGGTCGCTAGTTGCGCCCTATCGAATTGTGAACATCGGCAATGCCGCGCCGGTGAAGTTGGGCGATTTTATTGCCGCGATTGAGGCAGCGACCGGCAAAACGGCGACACGAAACTTGCTGGATATTCAACCGGGCGACGTACCGGCGACTTGGGCGGATACCTCCTTGTTGTCGTCGCTGACGGGGTTTACTCCATCCACACCAATTGAACAGGGCGTGCAGAACTATGTTGACTGGTTCCGCGATTACTATGGCGCCGCATAGAGAGCAGAGATTGACATGAAGATTACCGTCATTGGGACAGGATATGTCGGGCTTGTGTCTGGGGTTTGTTTTTCAGACTTCGGGCACGAAGTTGTGTGCGTCGACAAAGATCAAAGCAAGATTGATCGTTTGAATGCTGGTGAAGTCCCGATCTATGAACCTGGTCTTGAAGATGTCATGGCACGAAATGTCTCGGCTGGGCGGTTGAGTTTTACGGTCGATCTGTCTGCGGCTTTGGCGGGAACGGACGCGGTGTTTTTAGCTGTCGGTACGCCAACCCGTCGCGGCGATGGACATGCTGATCTGACCTATGTCTATCAGGCTGCTGAGGAAGTGGCGCACGGCTTGAACGACTATACTGTCATCGTGACGAAATCGACGGTTCCGGTGGGGACCAATCGCAAGGTTGCGGAGATCGTCGCGAAGGCCGATCCGGATTTGGAGTTTGATGTTGCGTCGAACCCTGAGTTTCTGCGCGAAGGGGCGGCGGTCAATGATTTCATGCGGCCGGATCGCGTCGTTGTTGGTGTTGAAAGTGATCGTGCAAAGGAGGTCATGGCGGAGATTTATCGCCCGCTGTTCCTGCGGGAATTTCCGATCGTATACACTGATCTGGAGAGCGCAGAGATCATCAAATACGCAGCAAACGCGTTTTTGGCGACGAAGATCAGCTTCATCAACGAAATCGCCGCATTGTGCGAAGCTGCGGGAGGTGACGTGAAAGCCGTGTCCAAAGGCATGGGTTTGGATGGTCGGATCGGGAAAAAGTTCCTGCATGCTGGCCCCGGTTACGGCGGTTCGTGTTTTCCCAAAGACACGCAGGCCTTGGTCAAGGTTGGCGAGGACTATGACGTCCCGATGAGCATCACGGAGACGGTTGTGTCAGTGAATGACGCCGTAAAAGCCCGAATGGTTGATAAGATCGTGGGCCTCTGCGGTGGCGATGTGTCTGGAAAAACAATTGCTGTGCTTGGCGTGACCTTCAAACCCGAAACAGACGATATGCGTGAAGCGCCGAGCCTGACCATTGTGCCTGCGTTGATTGAGGCCGGGGCGTCGGTGCGTTTGGTTGATCCGCAAGGGCGACACGAGGGAGAGGCGCTTTTGCCGGGCGCGGAGTGGTGCGAGGATGTCTATACCGTGGCTGAGGGTGCGAGTGCCGTTGTTCTTTTGACGGAATGGAACGAATTCCGCGCCTTGGATTTGAAGCGGATGGCTGCGGCGATGACAGATGCGAAGATGGCAGATCTGCGGAACATCTATAGCGAGGAAGACGCAGCTAAGGCCGGTTTTGAGGCTTACGTCAGCGTCGGGCGTTGAAACCGACGTTCTTTCGCGTTCCAGTGAAGGTTGGGGAGTTTTCGGCTCCGTTTGAAGGCATCGTCTATGCTGTACCTGCGCGTGGTTGCGTTGAGGGTTCGGATGGGAATTGCGAACCGGTCGCCATAGCCGTCGATTAGGACCCAAGTCTTTTCGGTGCTTTTGGCACCTGTCTTTTCGTAACGATACCCGTAGACGAAGTTCGCTGGGTTCAGATCGCTCACGCAAATGGCCAAGGAATAGAGCTGAGCAACGAACGCGTTAAGTTCGTTGATGTCGAATTCCGCCATATCATGGACATCTCGAAGGGTCGGAGCGTTCTCTCCTGCTTCATTGGTCACCCGTTCGAAGATTTCTCCCGTACCGAGATTTGTAGGTATAAACCCAAAGAACAGGGAAACGGGCAGCGAAGAGGTGCTCTGCTGACCCTTGCGAAGCAGTCGTTGATATTCCTCGTGCTGCTTTGTGATGGACCGGGTCCGCGTGGACGGAAAATACCTTTTGGTCAGATCTCCGAAGGTCCAGCGTTTGTAGTGATCATCCGATTTAACTTTTGGAATTTTGATCAGACGTGTGGGATCGTTCGGATGAACGTAAATGCGCCGTTCAACGCCTTCAGCCACGAGCTTGGTTTCGTCCAGCGTGATGGGGTCATCGACAGGCATCGGTGGGAGGTTAATACTCCACACCGATTTGGGCCTTGATGCCGGAGCGGAAGGGATGCTTGACCAGTTCCATTTCAGTCACGAGGTCCGCGATTTCGATCAGGTCTTGATGGGCGTTGCGTCCGGTTAGGACCACATGTGTCATCTCCGGCTTTTCGTCTTTCAAGAACGCCACGACCTCGGCGATGTCGATGTAATCGTAGCGGATCGCGATGTTGATCTCATCGAGCAATACCATGTGGTTGCTTTCGTCCAAGATCAGTTCTTTCGCCTTGGCCCAAGCGGCTTGGGCCATCTCGATGTCGCGGGATTTATCCTGGGTTTCCCAAGTGAAGCCTTCGCCCATGGTGTGAAAGGCGCAGGTGTCTTGGAAACCAGAGAGGATCAGGTCGCGTTCGCCTGTGCTCATCCCGCCTTTGATGAATTGCACAACGGCGCATTTCATGTCGTGCGCGATGCAGCGGAAGATCATGCCAAAGGCGGCGGAGGATTTGCCTTTGCCCTTGCCCGTATGAACGATGATCAGACCTTTCTTATCGGTTTTTGTCGCCATGATCTTATCGCGGGCGGCCTTTTTCTTGGCCATTTTCATGGCGTGGCGTTCATCATCGTTGGACATGATCGTTCCCCTTTTCGTTAAGTTTCATGGCTTGGTCGTTTGTTCGCAAGCGATTTTCCGAATTCAAGTCGTCTGAGTTTGGGTTTCTTTTGTTTCCGTTTCGTCAGGATTTTTCCCAGCCGCGATGGCCGCGATCCGCGCGCGCGCCGAATTTGAGCGTGGTGTCCAGAGGTTGCGGTCAATGGCTTCTTGCAGGCGGTTTGCGATGTCTTGCAGTGCGGGCGCGTTTTGTTCTGCGATGAAGTCGCGGGTGGCGTCATCGGCGAGGAAGGCCTCTTCGCAGAGGTCAAAGTGGTGGTTCTTCGCCACGCCCGTGGTGGCCGCGAAGGCGAAGAGGTAATCGACGGTTGCTGCGATTTCAAAGGCCCCTTTGTAGCCGTGGCGCTTGACGCCTTCGATCCATTTTGGGTTGACCACGCGGGAGCGGACGACGCGCCCGATTTCATCGTCGAGCGTGCGGATCATGGGGCGTTCGGGACGAGAATGGTCGTTGTGATAGATTGGGCGGTTTTGGCCTTGGATCGTTGAGACAGCCGCCGCTGCCCCGCCTTCGAATTGGTAGTAATCGTCGGAATCGAGTATGTCGTGTTCGCGATTGTCTTGGTTCTGGACGATGGCCTCAGTTTGCGACAGGCGCTGGGTGAAGGCGGCTTTGGCTTTATGACCTTCCGCTTTGGCGGAGTAGGCGTAGGAGCCCCATTCGAGATAGGCTTCGGCAAAGTCGGATCGGTCGGACCAGATACGTTCGTCGATCAGCGCTTGCAGACCTGCGCCATAGGCTCCGGGTTTTGAACCATAAACGCGGTGGGCGTCTTCGCCTTGGCGTGAGCGGGCGGCGGCGGGATTGATGTCATCCGGTTCGTCGAGGGCTTGGATCGCGCGGGATGCGGAGTCGACAAGGGCGATGAGTTGCGGAAAAGCGTCGCGGAAAAAGCCAGAAATGCGGAGCGTTACATCGACGCGGGGACGGCCGAGGGTTGTGTGGGGGATGACCTCAAACCCGGTGACACGGCGATTGGCGCTGTCCCATGTGGGTTTGACGCCCATGAGGGCGAGGGCCTGTGCGATGTCATCGCCTCCGGTGCGCATATTGGCGGTGCCCCAGGCGGTCAGCAACATGCTCCGGGGCCAGTCGCCATGGTCTTGTAGGTGCTTTTCAATGAGCAGGTTCGTGGATTTCCAGCCCAGAGCCCAAGCGGTTGGGGTGGGGACGGCCCGGCTGTCGACGGAATAGAAATTCCGACCGGTTGGTAGCGTGTCCAGACGGCCTCTTGTGGGCGCGCCAGACGGGCCCGGGGCGACGAAGTGCCCTTTGAGGGCGGTGAGGAGGCCCGCGCCCTCGTTTGGTCCGCAGGTTTCAATCAGAGGACGGATGGTTTGGGTGATCTCATCGAGGACGGCTTGCGAGGCGGGGCCGGGTGTCGCTCGGTTGTCGCCTTCGCCCCACCCGCCGTCCCGCAGGAGGGCTTGGCTCAGCTCTTCGAGCCGTTCGACGGTGTCGCCATTGGTGCGCCAGTGGTTTGTACCGGTGAGGTCTGCGGGTTTTTCTGGTGCGGGGGCCGCGAGGTCGCAATCGAGCGGGTCGATAGAGAGGTTTAAGTCTGTCGCTAGGGCGCGGAGCAGAGAGGCGTTGGCGCCTTTGCCGTCGGCGCGAGGGACGCGGGCCAAGGCAATGGCGAGGTCGCGAGCCAGCGGGCCTTCTGGAGACTGGCCAAAGATGTGGAGGCCGTCACGGATTTGCGCCTCTTTCAGCTCGCACAGGTAGGCGTCGAGTTTAGCGAGGTCGGTGTCTTCGTCGCCTGTGAAGGCTGCGTCTTTGGCGAGGCCGGAGACATCCGCCAGCGACATGATTTCACGGCGCAGGTGGTCGATCCGGCGCGGATCGACGCCTGCGGCTTCGTAGTATTCATCGACCAGCGCTTCGAGGTCGCGTTGAGGTCCATAGCCTTCGGCGCGTGTGAGAGGTGGTGTGAGGTGGTCGATGATCACGGCAGATGTGCGCCGCTTGGCTTGTGTACCTTCGCCGGGGTCGTTGACGATGAAAGGGTAGATTTGGGGCGTTGGGCCAAAGATAGCTTCGGGCCAGCAGGTCTCAGATAGGGCCAATGCTTTGCCCGGGAGCCATTCGAGGTTGCCGTGTTTGCCCATATGCACAATGGCGTCAGCGCCCCAGTGGTGGCGGAGCCAGAAGTAGAAGGCGAGGTAGTTGTGTGGCGGGACGAGGTCCGGCGAGTGGTAGGTCTCGGTCGGGTCGATGTTGTAGCCGCGCGCGGGTTGCAGGCCGATGATCGCGTTGCCGAAGCGGTGGATGCTGAGTTTGAAGCCTGCGCCGGATGCGGCGTCGGATGCCTCCGGCGGAGGTATTTGGGGCAAGAGGAAGGGGTCTTGCTCTGGGGTGCCCCAGCGGTCGGTGATCTGTTGTTTTAGTTCCCACGGGAGGTCGTTGAAATAGGTAAGGTAGGTGTCGAGGGGGAGGGTTTCGCCGCCCTTTGTGTCTGCTCGGTCGGTCAACCAGTTGGTGGGGCCATCCATGATTTGATCCATCAGGGCCTTGCTGTCGGCAGGTGGGGTGACTTCGTAACCTTCGGATTTAAGCAGGTTTAGGACTTGGACGGTTGCCGCGGGCGTATCGAGGCCCACGCCATTGGCGAGGCGGCCGTCTTTGTTGGGGTAGTTGGCCAGGATCAGGGCGACCTTTTTGTCGGCTTCATTGGTGCTGCGAAGCTTGGCCCAATTGGCGGTCAACTGGGTGACGAAATCAACGCGGTCCCCGCGGGCCTGATAAGTCGCGATGGGGCATTCAGTGGCTTCGTCAAAATAGGCTTCGCCTTTGAAGGAGACGGCGCGGGATAGGATGCGGCCATCGACTTCGGGGAGGGCGACGTTCATCGCGATGTCGCGGGCGGAGAGACCTTGCGGGCTCTCGGACCATGCCTCTTCTGACGCGCTCGACAGGATCACTTGGAAGATCGGCGCTTTTTTGGCGGCGGGGCTGTCGAGCGGGTTGGTGGTGGGTGCGTCGTCGCTGTGGGGGGAGCCGGTGGCGAAGGCTGTGCAATTTAGGACCACGGCCGGTGGGGCGGATTGGAAGAGTTGGTCAAGGGTCGCCATGCTGACGGGGTCTTTGAGGGAGGCTACGAAGATCGGCAGCGGGTTGAGGCCCGTGCGGGAGAGGCTGCGAGTTAGGCGGTTGATCGGGTTCAGGCCCGCGCCTTGCACGAGCGCACGGTAGAAGATCAGGGGGACGATCGGTTGGTTGTCGGTCCACGCGTCCTTGATGGTGTCGAGGTCAGCGATGCCTGCGCCGGGCCAGTAGACACCGGCGCGCAAGAGCGGGCTGGCGGCGGCGGGTTTTTCTGCGCCGTCGAGAAGGGCTTGGGCATAGCGTAGCACGTTGGTGCTGTTTTCAGGACCGCCTTCGACGAAATATGCCCAAAGCGCGTCGTAGTCTGCATCGGAAACCGTGGAGAGGTCGCGCAACTCGCCGTCTTCTTTGTCGTCGCCGGGGAGGGCAACGAAGGGCACGCCTGCCTCTTTCAGCCGTGCCGCGTATTGCACGAAGCCGTATTTCCAATAGCCTGCGCCGCCCAAGATGCGGGCGATGACCAGTTTTGATTTTGACGCGCAATTGTCGATGTGCAGGTCGACCGACATCGGATGCTGGAGATGCATCATATTGGCGAGGCGCAAGTTGGGTGGGTTATCCATTTCCGAGCGGGCAATGGAAAGGGCGGCGAGTTCTGTGTCGGCGGCCGAGATCACTACGATATCGGCGGGCGTTTGGCCGAGATCGAAGGGCTCATCACCGTCACTGATGGCACCGGGGGTGGCAGCGAGCAAGTGCATCAGAGGGATTTTTCCATGAAGATTGAGCTGTGGGCCTGTTCGTAGTCGCCAAACGGGCCGCAGTCAGTGAAGCCGTGGCGGCGGTAGAGTTTGTGGGCGGCGTGTAGAACGTTGCCGGTTTCGAGCTTGAGGGCGGGCAAACTTTCGGCGCGGGCGGTGTCTTCGATCTGACGTAGCAGGGCGTCGGCAATGCCTTTGCCGCGGGCGGCTTCATCGACGAACATGGATTTCACCTCGCCATAGGTCCCTTTGTTGGCGAGCGCACCTGTGCCCAAGATGTTATCGCCGATGCGGGCGGTGAAGAAGTGGATGTTATCCGCGCAGAGCTGATCAATATCGAGGTAGAAGTTATCTTCTGGTGGGAACAGAGATTCCATCAGTGCATGGCTCTGTCGCAGCAAACCGGTGGCTTGCGGGTGATGGGGATCGGTCTGTTCGACGATGATCATGCTTGTAAGGCGACGGTGATTGCCGCCTCATCCAGACCCGCTTGACCGATGACAACAAGGCGGGTGGCACGCGGTGCGTCGCCGAAGGGCTGGTCATAGTAAGTGTCGACCCGTGGACCGACCGCTTGCAGGGTCAGGCGCATTGGCTTGCCTTCCACCGCCGCGAAGCCTTTGAGGCGCAGGATATTGTGGCTGCGGATTACATCAGCGACCTGCTCGGCAAAAGCATTCGGATCGGTGATTTCGCCACGATCCACCGTGAAGCTTTCAAATTCGTCGTGGCCGTGTTCGTGTTCGTGTTCATGATCGTGGTGGTGATGGTGGTGGTCATGATCGTGATCATCGTGGCGATGATGATCGTCGTCATGATGATGGTGGTGGATTTCGTGGCGCGAGTCGAGGTCTGCCTCCGCCGCGATCCCTTGGCCGAGGAGCACGTCGACGGGCAGGGCCCCCATTTTGGCTTTGACCACTTGCACGCCGTCGCGGCTTTCAGATTGCAGTTTCGACGTCAGGCTGTCGGCCTCTTGCCCGTCGAGAAGGTCGGTTTTGTTCACCACGATCATATCTGCACAGGCGACCTGATCTTCAAAAAGCTCTGACAGGGGCGTTTCGTGATCGAGGTTGTCGTCTTGCGCGCGCTGGGCGTCCACAGCGGCGACGTTATGGGCGAATTGGCCGTCGTGCACGGCGCGGCCATCAACCACGGTAACAACTCCATCGACGGTGACCTTAGTCGAGATGCCGGGCCAGTTGAACGCGCGGATCAGGGGTTGTGGCAGGGCCAGACCCGAGGTCTCGATGACAATGTGATCGGGTTTGTCGTCGCGCGAGAGCAGCTGTTCCATGGTGGGGATGAAATCGTCCGCCACGGTGCAGCAGATACAGCCGTTGGAAAGCTCAACAATGTCATCTTCAGTGCAGGTTTCCTCACCGCAGCCTTTGAGGATATCGCCATCCACGCCGAGATCGCCAAATTCATTGATGATCAGGGCGATCTTCTTGCCATCTGCGTTTTGCAGCATGTGTCGGATCAAGGTCGTTTTTCCGGCGCCGAGAAAGCCGGTGACGACGGTGGCGGGGATCTTTGCGGGCATTCTAGCTGTCCAATCTTGTTATGAGGAGCGAAAGGGTCTGCGACTAAGACAATCATACCGCTTAGAACGGCATCAAAGGCGCAAACTGCGCGGTGTCGCGGTTGGGTTTCGGTCGCTCCTTTTCCCGTCACACCCGACGGGGTTGTTTCGTTTCAGCGCGGCCGGTCTCCTGGCTTGCGTGTCGATGCGGGTGCCTGCCTTCCCGGGATTGTCCCAGTGGCGTTGATGGCACCCACTCTGCGCATACAGTCGCGGGGGCGGCTGTGGCTTTGGGCCTCCGGATTGGATCGGCCCGTCCACATTCCCAGTTTCATCCTCAAGGCGCTTCGCGCCCGTTAAGGAACCGTGCAGAATAGGTGTGCGATTAGTGGGGCGGGGCGTCAAGATTGATTCCGACCGCGCCTGTGTCAATTGCGGCGCGGGTTGAAGCCTTGGAGCCTCCGGCGGAGGTATTTTAGCTCAAAAGACGATGGGGATTGCGCAGATTTTCGCGATATGTTGTGGATAAGTTGGTGTTAGGGGCTAGATACTGGGCGTTTTCGTTGACTCGGGCCGCGGCGCGGCGTCATCTTTGTCAAAACCAAGAATCAAGCAGGGGCGACATAGGTGCGCTTTTCGAAACTCAGGCTGAATGGCTTCAAAAGCTTTGTGGACCCGACCGATTTGATTATCGCGGATGGGTTGACGGGTGTTGTGGGGCCGAATGGCTGTGGGAAATCGAATCTGCTTGAGGCGTTGCGGTGGGTGATGGGGGAGAACCGTCCGACCGCGATGCGGGGTGGCGGCATGGAAGATGTGATCTTTGCCGGTGCTGCGACACGGCCTGCGCGAAACTTTGCGGAAGTGTCGCTCCATATCGATAACGGCGAGCGGCTGGCGCCGGCGGCCTTTAACGACACCGACAATCTGGAGATCATTCGCCGGATCACGCGCGATGCTGGGTCTGCTTATAAAGTGGGCGCGAAGGACGTGCGGGCGCGGGATGTGCAGATGCTATTTGCCGATGCCTCGACCGGCGCGCATTCGCCGGCTTTGGTACGCCAGGGACAGATTTCTGAGCTGATTAACGCCAAGCCAAAATCGCGGCGGCGGATTTTGGAAGAAGCGGCTGGGATTTCGGGGCTTTATCAACGGCGGCATGAGGCTGAGTTGAAGCTGAAAGGGGCCGAAACAAACTTAACTCGTGTGGATGACGTGATTGAACAATTGGCGTCTCAACTGAGCCAGTTGGCGCGTCAGGCACGGCAAGCGGTGCGTTATCGGGAGATCGGTGAGGCGCTGCGCAAGGCGGAAGGCATGTTGCTCTATCGCCGTTGGCGCGAGGCGGATGAAGCTTTGGCGGCGGCGGCGGATGAATTGCGGGCGCGGACGACGGCGGCGGCGCAGGCAGAGACCGCGGCGCGGCAAGCGGTGAAGCAGCGGCAGGAGTGCGAAGATGCGATGCCGCCTTTGCGCGAGGAAGAGGCTGTGGCGGCGGCGGTTTTGCAGCGGTTGCAGGTGCAGCGCGATACGTTGAACGATGAAGAGGCACGGGCGGTATCGACGATCGAAACGCTGCAGGCGCGGATTGCGCAGCTTGGGCATGATATTGAGCGAGAGAGCGGGTTGAACCGCGATGCGGGCGAAACGATCAAGCGGTTGGAGTGGGAAGCGGAAGAGATCGCTAAGGCTGGCGAAGGTCACGATGGGAGGCTTGAGGCGGCGCAGGTGGAGGCCAGCGAGGCGGCATCGAAACTGCAGGAGCGCGAAGGCGATCTGTCTCAGCTGACCGAGGATGTGGCGCGGCTGGCCGCGCGGCACCAGTCGGCACAGCGGTTGTTGGAAGACAGCCGCACCACGGTTGAGAAGAACGCGGCTGAGGCGGAACGGGCGAAGGCGGCTCAATCTGAGGCTCAGGCGCAATTGGCCAAGGCGGAAGAGGACCATAAAGCGGCGCAGGACGCGGAGCGCGCGGCAGTTGCGACGGCCGAAAAGGCGGACGAGACGCTGGTTACGGCGGAGGCTGCGCGGGCTGAGACGCAGGAACGCGAGAGCGAGGCGCGCGGGCGTCGGTCTGAGGCCGAGGGCGAAGCAAATGCCTTGCGCGCGGAAGTGGCGGCTCTGGCGCGGTTGGTGGAGCGAGACACGCAAGAGGGCGGTCAGGTTCTTGATCTGTTGCGCGTTGAAAGCGGCTATGAAAATGCGCTGGGCGCGGCTTTGGCGGATGATTTGCGTGCGCCTGCTGTGGCGGATGATGCGGCGTCTGGTTGGGCGGCATTGCCGGGCTATCCACAGCCGCAGGTTTTGCCGGACGGTGTGAAATCGCTGACCAACTATGTGAGTGTGCCAGAGATTCTGGGGCGCCGCATGGGGCAAGTCGGCTTGGTTGACGCGGAAGTTGGGGCCAAGTTGCAGGCCGATCTAAAGCCCGGGCAGCGGTTGGTGTCGCTTGAAGGGGATTTGTGGCGTTGGGACGGGTTCCGCGCTGGGGCGGAAGATGCTCCATCGGCGGCGGCGTTGCGGTTGCAGCAGTTGAACCGACTCGTCGAATTGAAGCGGGATTTGGAAGAACGTAGTGCGGAGGCCATTGGCGCGGCGCAGGCGCATGATGCTTTGACAGCGCGGCTGTCGGAGCTGACCGAAGCAGATCAGAAAGCGCGGCAAGCGCGGCGGGATGCGGACCGGTTGGTGGCTGAGGCCAATCGCGCAGCCAGTCGCGCCGAAGCGGATCGGAATTTGGCGGAAGGTAAGCTGGAATCCTCAGGCCTTGCGGTGAAGCGGCATGAGGATGAGGCGCTGTCGGCTCGGGTTGCTTTGGCCGAGGCAGAGAAGGCGTTTGCTGACCTCGGCGATCTGGATGCTGCGCGGGCTGAGGTCGAAGACATCAAAATGACGGTTGAGGCCGCGCGGATCACCATGATTTCGAAACGCTCTGCCTTTGATGAAGTGCGACGTGAGGGCGAGGCGCGGTTAAAGCGGTCTCAGGAGATCACGAAAGAGGTGTCTGGCTGGAAGCATCGCTTGGAAACGGCGCATAAGCGGACCGCGGAATTGTCGGAGCGCAAAGAGACCTCTGAGGCCGAGTTGAAAGACGCGATCGCCGCGCCAGAGATGATTGCGGCCAAGCGCGACGAGTTGGCGACGGCGATTGACGAGGCCGAAGACCGGCGGAAGGCGGCGTCGGATCGGTTGGCGGAGGGCGATACGGCGTTGCGGGACGCATCCGTTGCAGAGCGGGATGCGGAACGTGAAGCATCGGAGGCGCGCGAGGCGCGGGCGCGGTCTGAGGCGCGGTCAGATGCGGCGAAAGAGACCGTCGCTTATGCCGCAGAGCGGATCAGAGAAGCGCAGGATGTGACGCCGGAGACGTTGCTTGAGACGTTGGATGTGTCGCCGGATGATATGCCAGCGGCTGAAGTCATTGAGAACCAAGTCAACCAATACAAGCGTCAGCGCGATGCATTGGGCGCTGTGAACCTGCGCGCAGAAGAGGACGCGATCGAGGTTCAGGAAGAGCATGACACGCTGGTCAAAGAGAAATCGGACCTGGAAGAGGCGATTGCGGCTTTGCGCAGCGGGATTGCGAGCCTCAACAAGGAAGGGCGCGAGCGGCTGTTGACGGCGTTTGAGCAGGTGAACGAGAACTTTGGCCTGCTCTTTACCCATTTGTTTGGGGGCGGTGAGGCGAAGCTGGTGCTCGTGGAAAGCGATGATCCGCTTGAGGCTGGATTGGAGATCATGTGTCAGCCTCCGGGCAAGAAGCTGTCGACTCTAAGTTTGTTGTCAGGTGGTGAACAGACTTTGACCGCACTTGCGTTGATCTTTGCGGTGTTCTTGGCCAATCCGGCTCCGATCTGTGTGCTCGACGAGGTGGATGCGCCTTTGGACGATGCGAACGTGACGCGGTTCTGTGATCTTTTGGATGAGATGACACGGCGGACCGAAACCCGTTTCTTGATCATCACTCACCATGCTGTGACGATGAGCCGGATGGATCGGCTCTTTGGCGTGACGATGGGCGAACAGGGGGTGTCGCAGTTGGTGTCGGTTGACCTCAAGAAAGCTGAACAGCTCGTCGCTTAACCTCTCTGCAACGTGATGCGGTGTTTTCTGTGGCTGCGCTATTGTCACAGAGAAATGGAGGATTCGTATGAGATTGCTGTTTGCTGCCGTTTTGACATGTTTGGCGCTGCCTGTCTTCGCGCAGGAGTTCGCGGTTCGTGACAGCGATCGGGTTTTGGATGCCGATGGGATGGCGGCGGATGTCGTGGGTCGTACACATGAGTTTTTTTACGGTGGCGTATCGTTCTTTTCCGTGAGCGGGACCTATACCTATACCTACACTGATGGCGCGCGCGCTTATGGCAGTTACGCGTTGAAAGATGATGGCCAGGATGGCGTCGTGTGTTCGGATTTCGACAACGGGTTTTCGCGTTGTGACAAATACGTGCATGACGGGACCCGGCTGGTGTTATTGACCGAAGATGGAAATCGGTTTCCAGTAAAAGAGGCCCGGTAGAACGGGGAGCCGCTTCTGACCGATTGGGCAATGCGCCCCTCGCACCGTCCCGAAGACTAGGGATCGTAGCTGAGTTGGTCCGGTGTTTGCCCGATGTTGTCGGGTGGAGGTGTTTCGGGCAGACTTTTCGCCTTGATTGTTACATGGCCCAGCCCATGTGCCTTCATGATGCGGTGCATCCCATCCATCACGCGGCCTTCTGCACACAGCAGGATCGGGTAACTTAGATCAACCCCTTCTACTTGCTTGGCATGTTCCATAATGCGTTTGCAGGTCGGCACATCGCCGCCCTCGCCGAACCAGTAGGGTTCGTTGATTTCCTCTATGTCTTCCAAAGCGACATCGATGACCGGCTGGTCTTCGGCGAGGCGTGCGAGTTTGCGTACGTCCCAGCTGTGGAGCTGTCCGTCGATCCAGCGAAAATGGTATTGGGGGCGGATCACAACGCGTTCAAAAGGTCTTTTGTGGGCCAAGCATCGGCAGGTAGGCCAAGGCGCTGTTGTTCTGTTTGAACTGCGGCGCGTGTTTTGGCGCCAAGGATGCCGTCGATGCCGCCGACGTCGAAGCCGCGGGCTTCTAGCTTTGTTTGGAGCGCTTTGATCTCCTCACCGGTCAAGGCTGCAGACGGGTTTCCCGCGTCGTAAACCGGCGCGCCCATCAGGCGCGTGCCGAAGTAAGCGGCAGTTGTGACGTAGACGAGGCTTTTGTTCCATTCGAAATAGACGTCGAAATTTGGGTAAGCGAGGAAGGCAGGGCCATTGCGGCCCAGAGGCAGGAGTATAGCCGCCTCTAAATCTGAGGGGCCGAGGGCGCCTTCTCGGGCGGTAATTCCTAGATCAGCCCATTCGCTAACAGGGCGTTTTTTGTTGAGGCCAGTGATCGACCAATCAAGATCAGATGGCACGCGTATTTCCTGGAGCCACGGTTCGTTTGGACGCCATCCCAGGGACGAAAGAACATTAGCGCCGGACATTAGGGCGTCAGGCGACGAGCCTTTTAAATCAACACGACCATCGCCATCGCCATCCATGCCGTGATCGATGATGTCTTGCGGCAGCATTTGCACTTGGCCGATTTCTCCGGCCCATGCGCCAGTGGTTGTGGTGGGATCAAATTCGCCGCGGTCGAAAAGCTCAATCGCTGCGATCAATTGCGGGCGGAACAACTCCGGTCGGCGGCAATCGTGGGCGAGGGTGAGTAAGGCGTTGCGGGTGTTGAAGTTGCCCTGCACTTGGCCGAAATCGGTCTCAAAGGCCCAAAAGGCGAGGAGGACGCCCCTTGGGATGCCAAATTCTGCTTCGATCCGGTCAAAGGTGCTGTCGAAGCGGTCGCCGTAAATCCGGCCATTGTCGATCCGGTTTTGACTGATCAGGGCGCGGGAAAAGCTGATGAAGTCTTTTTGAAACACCCCTTGCGCGCGATCGGCCCGCAGGACGGATTGATCAATGCCGGACCCTTGGAAGAATTGGCGCGAAGTCTCGGCTGAGATGCCGCGCGCAGCGGCTTCTTCGCTGACACCAGCGATAAAGTCGGAGACCGATCCGCCGCATGTTTGAGCTGTTGCTGTACCAGCGGTGAGGGCCAAAGCGAGGGCAAGTGCGCGTTTCATCTAGTTTCTCCCACTTGAGGTTGAGTGGAAAGTAGCACGGCTGTCGGAGGTTAGAAGAGGGAAACTGCGATCACGATCAGGAGGCATAGCGCCCAAGTTGCCCAAAGGAGGCGAATAGAGGCGTCGATGTCGGACGGGCCAAGCGTCTTTCGGCCAGCTGCGTTCACAAAGGGGTAGTCGACCCTGCGCCCGTCGTAGGTGCGCGGTCCGCTCAGGGCGACGTCGAGGTTGTAGGCAGCTGCAGCTTCTGGCCAACCGGCATTAGGAGAGCGATGTTTTGGGGCCTCGGCGCGGATGTGTTGGATTGTGTTCGGTCGCGGTTGGGTGAGCCAGATTAAGAGCGCTGTGAGACGGGCAGGGATGAGGTTCAGGAGGTCGTCAAATCGGGCGGAGGCCCAGCCGAAGTCTATATAGCGGTTAGTTTTGTAGCCGATCATGCTGTCAGCCGTATTGGTGATTTTGTAGATCAGAAGGCCTGGAAGGCCCGCGATGAAGAACCAAAAGATCGGGGCGATGACGCCGTCTGAGAGGTTCTCAGCCGCACTTTCTATTGCGCTCCGGCTGACGTCTGAGGTGTCCATGTCTTGTGTGTCTCGTCCGACTATCATGGCGACGGATCGCTTTCCGTCATTGAGTGACAGGCGCAAGGCACGGGCGACGGCTGACACATGGTCGACCAATGAACGTTGGGCCAGAAGGATTGCGAGGCAGATGACTTCGGCGATTTTGTAGGGGAGCGCCTGTAGAGCCAGCCCTAGGAGGAGCGCGATCAAGAGGAGAAGGGCGAGAGCCAGGCAGCCACGCAGTTTCCGATGTGTGCTAGAGTTTAGGGTTTTGTCGAAATATCCGACGGTTCGGCCCATCAGGACAGCGGGGTGAGGCGCTTTGGCCCAGAGCCATTTGGGCTCGCCAAAGAGCGCGTCAAGGATCATCCCAAGCGCGAGGATCACAGGGCGTTCTCCAACTGTGCCCAGCGATCAGATGGCGGAAGGCCGAGGCGGAGCCATGTTTTGGAATAAGGGAAGATGCGGGTCCAGATATGTTGCTCTGCGAGCTTGTTCTGCCAGGCTGCGGCGTCTTCGGTTTCGTAGAGGCGAAAGAGCGAGGTGCCGCCGCAGGGTATAACGCCTGCGTGTTGCATGAGCGCGTCCAGGCGGTTTGCAGATTGCGACAACACAGCGCGCGTTTGATTTGCCCAATTGAAGTCTTCGAGGGCTGTTGCGCCGATTTCCAAAGCTGGACCAGAAATCTGCCATGGGCCGAGTTTGGCGCGAAGCTTACCAATGTTGTTTGGATCGCCAATGGCAAACCCGAGTCTCAAACCGGCGAGGCCCCAGAATTTGCCAAAGCTTTTGAGCACGATGACACCTTCGCGCCGGGAAAGATCAATGAGAGATTGGTCAGGCGCTACATCGCAAAAACTTTCGTCGATGATGATCTGCTTTGCGGATAGGGAGGAGGCCTCCCAAAGAAGTCCATCCGGATTGTTCGGGTGAACAACGACCAGCGCATCGGCGTCGTCGTTTGCATTCCAACCGGCCTCGTCAAAGGCAGCCTTGTGTTCGTTGTATGTAGGTGAGGGAATATGGACGCTTTGGCCAGAGAAAGCTGACGGCATTTGTGCGATCAAAGCGGAGGCTCCGGGCGCTGCAAGGATGTCCACTTGCGGTGGGATCTTCCAGAAGCGTCGGGCGGCATTTTCCAATCTTTTGAATGCGGCCTCATCGGGAAGTGCTGTCCAGCTGTGGTTTGGTATCTGTCCAATGGGATAGGGGTGTGGGTTGATACCCGTCGAAAGGTCAACCCAGTCCTTGCGCTGGCCGCCCCAACGCGCCATCGCGGCATCAAGGCCGCCGCCATGGTCGCGGTTTTTTGTCATTCTGGTTTCGGCAGCGGCGGGTGCCGCGTTACGAAATGCCCTTTGATGGCTTGTGGCCATTCGCGGTAGGGCACTTGGCCTGTTTTGCTTTGGGCATGAAGGCTGGCATAGGCCACGATCCCTGCCGCGTCTTCTTGGGCGGGGTCAAAGGAACCAAGTGTATAGTTCAATTTGCCGTCTGCTTGGATCGCTACGTTGCACGCATTTTTGCAGCCCATCAGGCAAGAAACACGGCGTGTTTGCACGTCTTGCGCGCCTTCGGCCGCTACTTCAATCAAGCTTGCCAAAATCTCACCATCCGTTTCAGGTTGGGTCGCCGCGTCCCAGCCCTCGCGCTTGCAGGTGTCGCAAATTGTAATCCATGTCGTCATGGTCAAACCTTTTTTGTTGCTGCGCTTTCAAGCGGATTCTCGCCTGTTTCGCAAGCGGTTGCGCAAATTTTAGAAGAAGTGCTCAGATCGCTACGTCTCGTTAACTTCCCGTTAACTTTTTGAGTAAATGGAGAGTTTAGGTGTGTTTACGAGTAGTTAATGGGCAAGCCGTCATTTGCCCGGAAAGGGTTGGGGTGGCATGAGAACGCTTATCGTTCAAAGCAATCGTGCACTTGGTGAAATTTGGCGTGGTCATTTGGTTCGATTGGGTGCTGAGGTCTCTATGGCTCAGGATAGTTTCGATGCTATCGCACAGATCGAAGAAACGCAGTTTGACGCCATTGTGCTTGATCTGATGTTAGAGGACGGCAACGCATTAAGCGTTGCCGACATGGCTTGTTTTCGCCAACCAGAGGCCAATGTGATCTTTGTGACCAACACAACCTTCTTTTCCGATGGGTCGATCTTTGCGCATAGTGGAAACGCGCGTGCCTTGGTGCAAAGCGGCACGCCGCCAAAGGATTTAGCGCAAATCGTCTACCACTATGGAAGCGTTCCTAGCCGCGCCGATGAGGTTCCATCCAGTCTAGCAGTGGATTGATCGGGATGATCCGATGTGGATTGATGCTTTCGTGGCTGTAGTGATAATGGCGCACGATGTGATCCATATTGACCGTCTCCGCGACACCATCCCATTGATAGAGCTCTCGCGTATAGGCCCATAGGTTTGGGTAGTCGATCAGGCGGCGGCGGTTGCACTTGAAATGCAGGTGGTACACCGGATCGAACCGCACGAGGGTCGTCCATAGGCGCCAGTCCGCTTCGGTGATTTGATCGCCCATGATGTAGCGGTTGGAAGAGAGGTGATCCTCCAACCAGTCTAGGCTGTCGAAGAGCGGACTAACGGCTGCATCATACGCCTCTTGCGTGGTGGCAAACCCGGATTTGTAGACGCCGTTGTTGACGGTGTCGTAGATCCGAGCGTTGAACGTCTCTATTTCGTCCCGCAGTTCTGCTGGCCATAAATCCAGAGTATTTCCGGTGAGATCGTTAAAGGCGGAGTTGAACATGCGGATGATCTCTGACGATTCATTCGACACGATTGTCTCGCGCTGTTTGTCCCAGAGGATCGGAACGGTTACGCGGCCAGATACTTCAGGTTCAGCCTTTGTATAGATGTCTCGTGCAAAGGGGAGGCCGTAAAGAGTATCGCCGGTCGCGCCGTTGTCATCGGTTTCAAACGTCCAACCGTCAGATAGCATGTCAGGGTGAACAGCGGAGATCATGATGTGATCTTCGAGCCCTTTTAATTTGCGGAACACGAGTGTTCGGTGCGCCCAAGGGCAGGCGTAGGAAACGTAAAGGTGATAGCGCCCGGATTCTGCAGGAAAGCCACCTTCACCAGAGAGACCGGCGCTGCCATCGGCAGTGATCCAATTGCGGAATTTTGCCGTGGTTCGTTTGAAGGCACCACCCGTTGATTTCGTATCATACCAAACATCGTGCCAGACGCCGTCTACCAATTGACCCATGACGCATTCCTTTCGTTCTGTTGGCAGTCAGATAGCGCTGTGGTGCTTTGCCACCAATGCCAGCCCACGCATAGCTTTGGTGCGTCGTTGCACAGGTCGGGATTACGCTGTGTCGCGGCGTTTCTACGATTGCGCCTTGTTAGGCGGGAACCTATACCCCTCGCACGACGAAGCCCGGATGGGCCGGAGAGGTTGGTGATGCTGCGGTCGACCCAAACAGGGGACCAGACGCAACACATCGTCATAGCGCTGCAGATTTGCGGTCCTCTTTGTGATTGGAGATAGAGGGGGAAAGATGCGGTATCTTCCTGTTTTATGGATGATTTTGCCTTCTTGGGCTGTCGCTCATCCTGGTCATATCATCGAAGCGAGTGGTCATAACCATTGGATTGCCTTGGGTGCGATTGGGGCTGCTGCTTTGGCGGCTTTGTGGGCAAAACACAAAGAAAAACAGCAGGATGAGGCCGAATCTGACGAAGCGGAAGAGCTTGAGGAGGAGCCGGCATGAAGACGGGTGTTATGATTTGTGGCCACGGGTCACGCAGCCAATCTGCCGTGGATGAATTCGCGACGCTTGCGGAGAAACTCCCCGCTTATCTGCCAGAAGATTGGCAGACCGACTATGGCTATCTTGAGTTTGCGAACCCCGTCATTCGTGATGGCTTAGACAACCTACGGACCGCCGGTTGCGAACGGATTCTGGCGGTGCCGGGCATGCTGTTCGCGGCAATGCACGCCAAAAATGACATTCCTACCGTTTTGAACACCTATGCCGCGAAACACGGCATGGAGGTGTCTTACGGTCGTGAGTTGGGTGTTGACCCGAAGATGGTTGCTGCCGCCGCAGGGCGGATCGAGGAAGCAATCGAACAAGCCAATGCAGAGCAAGGTGACGTGCCTTTGACCGAAACCTGCTTGGTTGTCATTGGTCGCGGTGCCTCTGATCCCGATGCCAATTCCAACGTGTCCAAGATCGCCCGACTCTTGCAGGAAGGGATGGGCTTTGGCTGGTGTGAGGTTGGCTATTCCGGCGTGACTTTCCCGCTTGTGGAGCCGTGTTTGCAGCATGTGGCGCGGCTTCCTTATAAGCGCGTTGTTGTTTTACCTTACTTCCTGTTCTCAGGCATCTTGATCGACCGAATTTATGGCTTCACGGATCAGGTAGCAGCAGAGCATCCGGACATTCATTTTGTGAAAGCGGGCTATCTTGGGGATCACCCGAAGGTGCTGGAAACTTTTGCCGAACGTATTCTGGAACAGGATAGCGCGACGCCTCCACCGAACTGCGGCACCTGTCAGTATCGGACGCAAGTTCTTGCGATTGAGGGGCAGGACGTTCAGAAGATTACGCCCGAACAGCGGGTCGCTTTAGCCGAAGAAAGGGGCAAAGGGCATCCAGCCTTTGGCGATGTGCCACCGCCGACATGTGTTTTGTGTAAATACCGCACGCAGGTCTTAGGTTTTGAGGCGGAAGTCGGCGCGGTTCAAGAAAGCCATCACCACCATGTTGAGGGGCAGGGTGCGAACGCGCCGGGGTCGAATGTCGAGGATTGTGTGCATTGCGATACCTTCTGTACCGGGGTCTGCCGGTTGGAAATGGCGCATGACCACCACCACCATCATCACCACGGTCACGACCATGATCACAGCCATGACCATGGCCATCATCACCACGATCACGATCATGATCACCACCACACCCCATATCCGCACGCCAAACACCCTTTGGGGCCGGAGAGCGCGCGCAAGGCAAAGGCTTAGGTGAGGCAATGCGGCCCTATCTGAAAGACCCTCAGGCGATCTACGCTGAAAGCTTCCAAACCGTCCGGACAGAGGCGCGTTTGGAGCGTTTTCAGGAAGATATGCGCCCGCTGATCACGCGGGTCATTCACGCGTGTGGGATGATTGAGGTCGCGGATCGTTTGGTGTGGTCTGAGGGGGCTTATCAGACGGGCCATGAGGCGCTGTTGTCTGGAGCGTCCATCTTGTGCGATTGCGAGATGGTTGGTGCAGGGATCATTCGTCGGTATCTACCTGCGGGCAATCAGGTGATTGTGACGCTGAATGAGGCTGGCGTACCTGACCTGGCGAAAGAGATCGGGAATACGCGGTCTGCGGCAGCGGTCGATCTGTGGGATGCGCATCTTGACGGGGCTGTTGTCGCGATTGGCAATGCGCCGACTGCTTTGTTTCGGTTGCTGGAACGGATTGAGGCGGGGGCGCCGAAACCTGCGGTGATCCTTGGGTTTCCGGTTGGCTTTGTTGGCGCGGCGGAATCGAAGGCGGAGTTGGCGGCCAACCCGCGCGGCTGCGAGTTTGTCACTTTGCGCGGGCGCCGAGGTGGATCTGCTATTGCTTCGGCGGCGGTGAACGCTCTGGCGGTTGGAACACCGGAGGGGCAAGACAAGTGACCTCGCCTTGGTTGCATATCGTCGGGATCGGGGAAGACGGGCTTGATGGCCTGACCCCTGCGACAACTGCCGTTGTTGAAGCTGCTGAGGTGATTATCGGCGGTCAACGACATCATGATCTGGCGGGCCGCGTTTCAGCGGAGCGCGTTGCGTGGCCGTCGCCCTTTGATGCCATGATTGACACGATCGAAAGCCACAAGGGCCGTCGTGTCGTGGTTCTGGTCACGGGCGATCCGCTTTGGTTCTCTGTCGGAGCACGGATCGGGCGGGCGATTGATCCAAGCGAGATTGTCTATCATCCGCAATTGTCGGCGTTTCAGCTGGCGTCAGCGCGTATGGGTTGGTCGCTCGCGGATGTGGAAACGTTGACGGTTCATGGCCGCCCCGTGGAGCAGATGATCGCGTTCATTCAGCCAGACGCGCGGTTGCTGATTTTGACGACGGGGGCCGAGACGCCGGCGCAGATTGCTAAGTTCCTCGCAGAGCGCGGGTTCGGGGCTTCTAAGATGAGCGTTCTGGCTGCGATGGGTGGCGAAAACGAGCAACGCTTTGATGGCATCGCCGAGGATTGGGCACATGAGGTGCCTGCGTTCAATACTTTAGCGGTCGAGTGCATTGCAGCGCCTGATGCGGCATTACTGCCACGGGTGCCGGGATTGGCGGATGTGTTGTTCCAATCTGACGGCACGATGACCAAGCAAGAGGTCCGTGCGGCGACGTTGGCCAAGCTGATGCCGATGCGCGGGGCGTTGTTGTGGGACATCGGATGCGGGTCCGGTTCTGTCGCGATTGAATGGATGCGTGCGGCGCGATACGCCCGCGCGATTGGGATCGAGCCGCGTGATGATCGGCGCGCCATGGCGGGGGCCAATGCGATGGCTTTGGGGACGCCGAAGCTTTCCTTGGTTGAAGGTCAAGCACCGGAGGCTTTGAAAGGGTTAGAGGCACCGGACGCGATCTTTATTGGTGGCGGGTTGAGCCGCGAGACGTTTGAGGCGGCTTGGGCGGCTTTACGCCCCTTGGGGCGTTTGGTGGCCAACGCTGTGACTTTGGAATCCGAAGCGGAACTTTTGGCCTTGTCGAAAGAGTTTGGCGGCGAATTGGTGCGATTGTCTGTTCAACGGGCGGAACCTGTTGGGCGGTTGACAGGCTGGCGTCCGGCGATGCCTGTGACGCAATGGAGCTTGGTGAAGAGATGACGACAGGTGACGCTCGGCTGACGCCATCGCCCCACCCGCCGTCCCAAGGCACTCTTTATGGCGTTGGGGTTGGCCCCGGTGATCCAGAGTTGATGACTGTTCGGGCAGTGCGGTTGATTTCAGAGGCGAAAGTTATCGCTTATCCGACGCTGGCGGGGGCAGAAAGCTTTGCGCGTTCGATTGCGGCGGAAGTGATCCGAGGGGGCGTGGACGAGATTGTCATGGATGTGCCGATGACGGTCGAGCGCGCGCCAGCGCAGGAGGCTTACGACTTAGGGGCAGAGCAGATTGCGGCGGCCTTGGATCGTGGACAAGATGTGGTGTGCCTTTGCGAAGGGGACCCGTTCTTTTATGGGTCGTTCATGTATCTCTTCGCTCGGTTGTCGGATGGCTATGACGTTGAGGTCGTGCCGGGTGTCACTTCCGTGACGACCTGTGCTGCGCGAGCGGGCATGCCTTTGGCGGCGCGGAATGAGCGGTTGACGATCTTGCCAGGCCCGCTGGATGAAGCGGAACTTACCAAGCGGATTGAAGGTGCGGAGAGCGTGGCCATCATGAAGGTTGGTCGGCATCTGCCAAAGATCCGGTCGGTGATCGAAGCTTTGGGTTTGACCGACAAAGCTGTCTATGTGGAGCGGGCAAGCCTTCCGGAAGAGGTGGTTTTGCCGTTGTCAGAGGCGCCAGAGAAGGCGCCCTATTTTTCAATGATTTTGCTGACGAAAGGGGCTGATCCGTGGCTCTGAACCCTGTTGTTTTGGCGCTGTCGCGTTCTGGTGAGGATGTCGCGCATCGTGTGGCTGCGGCGATCGGTGCGCAGGTGCATGGGCGTGAAGGCCGTGTTGAACGCGCCGATGCGTTCTTTGCCAATGCCTTGGATCATGCCCGCGATTTGTTTGCGGCGGGGCGTCCGATCGTGGGCGTGTGCGCCAGCGGGATTTTGATCCGTGGGGTCGCGCCTTTGTTGTCGGATAAGACAACGGAGCCACCGGTGGTCTCGGTCAGTGATGACGGCTCAGTTGTTGTGCCGTTGTTGGGCGGTCATCGAGGCGCGAACCGTTTGGCGAAGGAAATTGCTGAGGTTTTGGGTGGCGCGGCAGCCGTAACAACTGCAGGCGATGTGTCGCTTGGGATTGCTTTGGATGAACCACCCTTAGGCTGGTCTGTTGGGACGCCGGATTTGGCAAAGCAGACGATGGCGGAGCTGTTGGACGGGAAGGCCGCGCGTTTGACTGGGGCCGAAGCTGAGGGTGCCGATTGGTTGCAGGCGTTGCCTCAAGCTGAGGGCGAGGCGAGGGTTGAGATTGCGGCGACGATGGCGCCTGCGGTTGAGGGCGTGATGACGTTCCACCCTCAACGCGCGACATTGGGTGTTGGATGTTCGCGCAATTGCCCGCCGGAAGAGTTGGCGGAGCTTGTAAATCGCATGATGGCGGAGGCTGAGCTGGACCCAAAGGCGCTGCACTCGATCAATACCGTGGATTTGAAAGCGGATGAGCCTGCGATCCTTGATCTTGCGGCGCGTTTGGGAGTGCCGTTGCGGTTCTTCTCTGCTGCAGAGTTGGAACAGCAAGTAGGTCGGGTGCAGAACCCCTCTGAGGTAGTTTTTGAGGAGATCGGCACGCATTCGGTGGCCGAGGCTGCGGCTTTGTCGCAGTCGGGCGACAACACCTTGTGGTTTGCGAAACAGAAGACTGCAAATGCAACCTGCGCGATTGGCATCGCGCCGCAGCCTTTGGTTGAATTGCAAGGGCAGGCGCGAGGGCGGTTGTCGATTGTGGGGATTGGCCCGGGTCAGTCAAGTTGGCGGACGCCGGAAGTCTCGAAGCTGGTGTCTGAGGCAGAGGAACTCGTTGGCTACGGGCTTTATATCGATTTGCTTGGGCCTTTGGCGGGGGGTAAGACCCGGACTGATTTTCCACTTGGTGGAGAGGAGGATCGCTGCCGCTATGCCTTGGAAGAGGCGGCAAAAGGCAAGAACGTTGCTCTCGTCTGTTCAGGCGATGCGGGTATTTACGCGATGGGCGCGCTTGTGTTTGAGCTGATGGATCGCGATGAAGACGCGCTGGGCGTGTCGCAGGCGGCAAAGGCAGTCGACGTGGTCTGTTCGCCTGGGGTGAGTGCCTTGCAAGGGGCAGCAGCGCGGTCGGGTGCGCCACTGGGGCATGACTTCTGCGCGATTTCTTTATCGGATTTGCTGACACCGCGTGAGGACATTGTGAAGCGGTTGACGGCTGCGGCGGACGGGGATTTTGTGATTGCGTTCTATAACCCCGTATCGAAACGACGCCGGACGCTTTTGGCGGAGGCGCGGGAGATTCTGTTGCAGCACCGGCCAGCAGAGACACCGGTCTTGCTGGCAAGTTCGCTGGGACGGCGTGAGGAATATATTCGGTATCGGCGTCTCGATGAGCTGGATGTCGACGAGGTGGATATGTTGACGGTCGTTTTGGTTGGGTCGTCGCACAGCCGGTTGGCGCATTTGGGCACGGGCCCACGGATGTACACGCCGCGCGGTTATGCGCGTAAAATTGATGGGGATTTGGCGGGGTGATGGTGTCGGGCGCTTTTGCTTGCGCAAGGCGCCCCGCCCACCATCCCATGAGGGATATGCAATGACGGTTTATTTTATTGGAGCAGGACCAGGTGATCCTGAATTGCTGACGCTGAAGGCGCGACGGATCATTTCGGAATGCCCAGTATGCCTATATGCAGGGTCTTTGGTGCCTGCTGAAGTTGTTGCCTGTGCGCCAGAAGGGGCCAAGGTGATGGACACGGCTCCGATGCATTTAGATGAGACCCACACAGAGATTTTAATAGCGCATCAAGCGGGTCAGGATGTGGCGCGCGTACATTCGGGTGATCCATCGCTTTATGGCGCGATTGCAGAGCAAATCCGTCGGCTGAAAGCTGATGGGATTGACTATCAGATCATCCCAGGTGTTCCGGCCTATGCCGCAGCGGCGGCGGCGCTGGGGACAGAACTGACAGTGCCGGAGGTGGCGCAGTCGATCATTCTGACCCGCATGTCGATGAAATCCACGGGGATGCCTGAGGGCGAGACGTTGGAGAACTTCGCGCGAACCGGCGCCACTTTGGCGATCCACCTTGGTGTCAGAGCGCTACGGGAAATTGAGCGTCAGTTGATCCCACACTACGGCGAGGATTGCCCCTGCGTTGTTGTCTACCGTGTCGGCTGGCCGGATCAGATGTTGATCCGAGGCACATTGTCGACCGTTCGGGAAAAGGTGCGCGCAGCCAAAATCACAAGAACTGCGTTGATCATGGTGGGCCCAGCTTTGGCCGATTCGCATGGTTTTCCTGATTCCTCACTTTATGACGCGGCTAAGCCTCATGTTCTGCGACCAAAGGCGGCCGTTATTTCATAGGGGTTTCAGCGGTTTACGCTGCAGCGCAGCGGTAATTGTCACTTGATTTTTACCTTCTCGGACTAGTCTATTGGCGCGGGGAGACGAAATGTAATGAATGATTTTTTACCAGTTGAAGTGCGGGAAGGTTTGAAAGCCGCCCGAAAGGCATCCCTAAAGCGGAATGACAGGTTGTGCGTGCACGATGGCGATGATGTCTATCGCGTCCGGCGATTCTGGGACACAGGGCTGTCCTTGGATGTAGAGCATGGCGATAAGCTGCGCGGTCGGGTTGAGATCTATGATGGCGCTCGGCACCTCTATCAGTGCCTGATCATCAATTCGCGGCTTGAAGGCGAAGAGTATATCTTTGACTTCAAATGGCTGAACCCAGTGTCAGACCATCCGGCAGCTGACTTTGTGCGGCCGGATGCTGTGCCTGCAGGGTTGCTGACAAAAGCCAGCGCTTAGACTTTACTGCAGATCGCTAAAGGCGGCTTGCATGCGCTCGACCGCTTCGATGACCTGCGCGCGTTGGGTTGCGATGTTGAACCTAAGGAAGGACTCGCCGCCTTTGCCGAAGGTTGGGCCATGGTTGACCGCCAATTTGGCGTTGGATTGTACGCGGTCGGTAAATTCTAATCGCTCCATTCCCGTGCCCTCGAAATCGACCCAAGAGAGATATGTGCTTTCCAGCTCCATCGAGGCCAAGCCTGGGATCGCATTGATACCCGCGTCGAAAATCTTGCGGTTGCCATTGAGGTAAGTCCGTAGGTCATCGACCCACGCTGCACCCTCTGGGGTGTAAGCCGCTGTTGCCATGAAAAGACCGAAGCTGTTGGGGGATAGGCCCAAAGCCGCCATCCGTGCGGCAAAGCGTGCACGCAGATCGGGATCTTCGATGATCACGTTGCCGGAATGACTGCCTGCGATGTTGAAGGTCTTTGTGGTCGCCGTCATCATCACCAATCGGTCGGTAATGCCGTCGATATGCGACATCGGGATGTGCGTATGCCCAGGCATTGTCAGGTCATGGTGAATTTCATCCGACACTAAGATCAGCTCATGCCGTTTGGCAAAGGCCGCGACGGCTTGCAGTTCGGTCTTGGTCCAAACCCGCCCGCCCGGGTTGTGAGGCGAACACAGAATGACCATCCGTTCATTGCCTGTCATTTGCGCGTCATAGGCATCGAAATCGAATTCATAGCGTCCATCGGCGTTCACCAGTTCACATTCAACGACATTACGATTGGCCGCGCTGATCACACGGGCGAAGGCGTGATAGACGGGGGTAAAGAGGACAATGCCGTCCCCTTCATTGGTATAGGCGTCGACACACATGGCTGTGCCGTTGACCAAACCGTGGGTGGTGAAAATCCATGAAGGATCAATCTGCCAGCCGTGTCGTTCAGCCATCCACCATTGGATCGCGGATCGATAGGTGCTTTCGTCACCAAAATAGCCATAGACGCCATGATCTTTCATGTCTTGAATGGCTTTTTGGATGCAATCTGGCGCTACGAAATCCATATCCGCCACCCACATTGCGATGCCATCGTCGGGGGAGACGCCGTAAAGCCCCTCCATGCTGTCCCATTTCACGCAATGGGTGCCGCGGCGGTTGATTGGGGTATCGAAATTCGTCATGTTTGTCTCACTCGGGATTTTTTGGCAGGGTTACGGGCTTCTGCGGCGGACGCAAGGGGCAATTGCCTTGCGGAGCCATGGGCCAGCGTTTAGATCAGCCGCATGAGCATAAGACCCATATTGATCCACCCTGATCCGCGTTTGAAAAAGGTGACTGAGCCTGTGGCTGAAGTCACGGATGACATTCGTGCCCTGGCGGATGATATGTTGGAAACGATGTATGACGCGCCGGGCATTGGGTTGGCCGCCCCTCAGGTCGCGGTCATGAAGCAGATGCTTGTGATGGACTGCGTCAAGGACGAGGGTGAAGCGCCGCGTCCTATGGTGCTTTTGAATCCGAAGGTGATTTGGGAAAGCGAAGAACGGGGCACCTATGAAGAGGGTTGCCTTTCGATTCCTGACCAATACGCCGAGGTTGAACGGCCCGCGGAGGTCAAAGTGGAGTGGTTGGGTTTGGATGGCGAAACCCATCAAGAGGCCTTTGACGGGCTTTGGGCCACATGCGTGCAGCATGAGATCGACCATTTGAATGGGAAGTTGTTCATTGATTATTTGAAACCGCTCAAGCGGCAAATGATCACGCGCAAGATGCAGAAACTAAAGCGAGAACGGGCACGCGGTTGATGGGTGCGCGTGCGGTCCTAACGGTTCCCAATCCGGTGCTACGAGAGATCTGCACGCCGGTTGAGAGTTTCGATCAGCGACTGAATGATTTGGCTAGCGATATGTTGGCAACGATGTACGAAGCGAAAGGGCGAGGCTTGGCTGCGCCTCAGATCGGAGTTACAAACCGCATCTTTGTCATGGACTGTACGTGGAAAGAGGGTGAGCCGACGCCTATGGTGTTCGTAAATCCCGAAATTCTGTCCCTGTCGGAAGAGACATCGACGTATGAAGAGGGGTGTCTTTCGATCCCCGGCCAGACCACTTTTGTGCGGCGACCAGCTCAGGTGACTATGGGGTGGCAGACACCTAAAGGAGACGTGCGGGAAGACCAGTTTGACGGCTTTGCTGCGACCTGCATTCAGCATGAGTTGGATCATCTCAATGGTGTCTTGTGCACGGCTTATAAGGGGCAGGCTTAATGCGTACTATCGTCCCTTGGCCGAACAAGGTTTTGCGCACACCGGCGGAGCCTGTGGGTGAGATTACTGAAGAGATACGCGCCACCTGGGATGAGATGATTGCTATGATGGATGCGATGCCCGGGTATGGGTTGGCGGCCGTTCAATTGGGTGTTCCTTTGCGTTTGGCTGTTGTGGATGCGAGCGTTGAGCGGGGTCAGGCGATCCGATTGGCGAACCCGGAGATTTTGACAACCAGCCCCGAACTTAGATCACATGCCGAAGCCAGCCCCAATTTGCCGGGGGTTCATGCAACGTTGAAACGACCCGCCAAGGTTTCAGTTCGGTTTTTGAATGAAGACGGCGTTTGGGATCGTAAGGAGTTTGAGGGGCTTTGGTCCACGTCCGTACAGCATCAGATCGATCATCTTGAGGGTAAGATGTTTTTTGATCGCCTCAGTCGGACCCGTCGCGAGATGTTGCTGAAGAAGGCGCAGAAAAAGAAGTAAGGATGCCTCCGGCGGAGGTATTTTGGGCAAGAGGAAAGGTGTAATGCGCGTCGTTTTCATGGGGTCGCCTGCGTTTTCGGTTCCGGTTTTGAATGCTTTGGTTGATGCTGGGCATGAGGTGGTCGCGGTCTATTCTCAGCCCCCTCGACCAGCTGGGCGCGGGAAGAAAGAGCGTCCGGGGCCGGTTAATGCTCGTGCGTTGGAGCTTGCTTTGCCGGTGTTCACGCCGGTTTCGTTGAAGAGCGATGAGGCTTTTGACATGTTCCGTTCTCACAATGCGGATGTTGCCGTGGTTGTGGCTTACGGATTGTTATTGCCACAGGTGATATTGGATGCGCCCAAGCACGGGTGTTTGAATATACACGCATCGCTGTTGCCGCGTTGGCGGGGGGCGGCGCCGATCCATCGCGCGATCATGGCGGGGGATCAAAAGACGGGCGTTTGCATCATGCAGATGGAAGCCGGCTTGGATACGGGTCCGGTCTTGCTGCAGCGCGAAGTGGCGATTGAAAGCGAGGAGACAACGGGGCAGTTGCATGATCGTCTGTCGGAACTTGGAGCTGTTGCGATTGTCGAGGCGCTAGATCGATTGGACCAGTTGGAACCGGTGGTGCAGCCTGCGGAGGGCGTCACCTATGCAGCAAAGATTAATAAATCGGAGGCGCGGGTGGATTGGTCACGAGCGGCGCATGAGGTGGATCGGTTGATCCGAGGGCTGTCTCCATTTCCCGGAGCGTGGTGCATGGTGGGTGAGGAGCGTGTTAAGCTTTTGGGCTGTCGGGTGGTGCATGGGCAAGGTGATCCGGGTCAGGTTCTGGGCGGCTTTACCATTGCATGTGGCGACGGCGCGGTAGAGATTACGCGGGCGCAGCGTGCCGGTAAGCGGGCGATGGACTCAGTGGAAATTTTGCAGGGCTTGGACCTCGGAAAATCAATTTCATAGTCGGGATTGGAATATGGATAGAATGACATCTGCCCCGCCCATTGGGTTTGGAACTTGGAATCGGCCTGATGGGACAGCTTATCAATGTGCGCTCGACGCATTAGAAATTGGCTATCGCCATCTTGATTGTGCCGAAGGGTACGAGAATGAAGCTGACGTTGGATGGGCGATTTCAGTGTCGGGATTGAAGAGAAATGAGCTTTGGGTGACGACAAAAGTCGCGCCTGAGAGTTTTGGTCCCGGTCAGATACGGCCTCATGTTGAGGCCTCGCTGGAAAAGCTAGGGGTAGGCTCAGTTGATCTTTTGCTTTTGCACTACCCATCGATCAACGATGAGTACGATATCGAAGATTACATGGCTCAATTCGCTGAAGTCTACGACGCTGGTCTCACCCGAAACATTGGCGTTTCGAATTTTACAATTCGCTATCTGGACCGGGCGGTAGAGCTGTTGGGGGAGCGCCGGTTGTTGACCAATCAGGTCGAGCTGCACCCTTTCCTTGCCAATGCTCCTATTGTCGAACACAGCCGTCAGATGGGGATTGGTCTGACGGCCTTTAGTCCATTGGCGCGAGGAGCAGTTGTAACTGATCCGGTTCTGCAGGCGATTGCGGAAGAGTGCGGTGCGACCGCAAGCCAAGTCGGTTTGGCTTATCTTTTGGCGAAAGGGTATTGGGTCATTCCTTCGGCAGGCGCGCGGGAACGTATACAAGAGAACTTTGAGACGCAAAATGTAGACCTCTCTAAGGATCAAATCGCGCAAATTGATGCCTTAGATCGTAAGATGAGGTTGGTTGACGGGCCTTGGTGTCCGAAATGGGATGAGTATTGAGATGGAGATATGTCGGACTGTTGAAGCCACGCGTTCGACAGTGGCGCAATTGCGCGAACGCGGCGATGTTGGTTTGGTTCCGACAATGGGGGCTTTGCACGCTGGGCATATGAATTTGGTTGCCCAAGCCGCGGCGGAGAATGCGTCAGTTGTAACCTCGATTTTTGTGAACCCCACTCAGTTCGGTGATCCGAAGGATCTAGAGACCTATCCGCGCGACGATGAGGCGGATTTGGCGGCGTTACGCGCGGCGGGTGTTGCCGCAGTGTTCATGCCCGACGTGGCGGAGATGTATCCCGAAGGGGATGAAACGATTGTTGAGACGACGCAGTTGGCCAATGTGTTTCATGGGCTTGTGCGTCCTGGGCATTTTCGGGGTGTTGCAACGGTCGTGAGTAAGTTGCTGAACATCGTGCAGCCCAATCGGGTTTATTTTGGGCAGAAAGACTATCAGCAGTTAGCTGTTATCCGACGTATGGTGCGGGATTTGCGGATGGCCGTAGATGTGCGCGATGTTGCGACCGCGCGGGATGCGGATGGCGTGGCCCTGTCGTCGCGGAACAAGCGGTTGACGTCGGAGCATCGCGCGGCGGCGCCGGTGCTGAACCAAGCTTTGGTGGAGGCGGAAGCGGCGTTGCTGCAAGGCGCTGCGGTTGAGGAAGTGGTTTCCATGATCGAAGCGCGCGTCGCGGGTGAACCTTTGGCTGACCTCAAAGCAATCGACATCGTGGATGCCACAACGTTTGAACCTGCCACTGGTGATTTCCGAGGAACCCTTGGTATGATGATCTCAGCCCAGTTTGGGGATGTTCTTTTGATTGATCAGCGGGAAGTGACACGATGAGCAAACAGGTCGAAGTCGTAAGACGCACAACGGTTCCTCAAATTCGGGCGCGCAAAGGCGGGGAGCCGATTGTCTCGCTCACGTCCTATCATGCGCATACCGCGGCCATCGTCGATAAACATGCCGATTTCATTCTGGTGGGCGACAGCCTTGGGATGGTGATGCACGGGATGGAAAGCACCGTGGGCGTGCCGCTTGATCTGATGATCATGCACGGCAAAGCGGTGGTGCGTGGTACACAGAAAGCTCTGATCGTTGTGGATATGCCCTTTGGCACCTACGAGGAAAGCCCGAACATGGCGTTCCGCAATGCTGCGCGGATCATGAAGGAAACCTCTTGTGGTGCGGTGAAGCTCGAAGGCGGTGCGCGGATGGCTGAGACCATTCGGTTCCTTGTGGAACGTGGTATTCCGGTGATGGCGCATATCGGGCTGACACCGCAGTCCAGCCATGTGATGGGTGGATTCAAGACGCAAGGGCGGGATGAGGATACTTGGGCCGAACATATCGCGGACGCTCATGCCGTGACCGAAGCCGGTGCTTTTGCGGTTGTGCTCGAGGGTATGGTCGAGCCATTGGCGGCGAAGATCACGAAAGAGATCGCCATTCCGACAATTGGGATCGGTGCATCGGTGGATTGCGACGGACAAATCCTTGTGTTGGAGGATATGTTGGGCCTGAACGAATGGACGCCGAAATTCGTGCGGGTTTATTCCGATCTTGGACCAGCGATTGAAAGCGCGGTAGAGCGTTATGCGGATGACGTACGTTCGCGGGCTTTTCCCGGGGATGACGAAACTTATCGCTGAGCAGGCAGCAATTTAAGGCGCGCAGATGTTTGCTTCGTTTGACCTTTGGGCGTCATTGCCGCTGTTCGCTGTGATTTTCCTGACGGCCGGTGTCATTAAAGGGACGCTTGGGATCGGTTTGCCGACCGTTGCGGTCGGGCTGATGTCGCAGTTTTTCCCGCCGCATTTGGCGATCGCTTTGGTGGTGTTCCCGCTGCTTACAACCAATCTTTGGCAAGCTTTGCGCGAACGCGTGGGCTTGGACACGGTCAAAACCTATTGGCGATTGATGGCGGCGCTTGCGGGGTCACTCTGGATCACGACATTTTTCGTGGTGCAGACGTCGCCTGATGTTTTGTTGGGCGTCATTGGATTTGTGATCGCAGTGTTTGCGATAACGAGCCTCGTTAAATCTACTCCGGAATTGCCGGAGCGCTTTGATCGCCTTGGTCAAATCGTAGCGGGTACGACAGCGGGCATCCTTGGTGGCCTCACAAGCATCTGGGGGCCGCCTTTGGTGACCTATCTTTTGGCGCAACGCGTGGAGCGGGATGAATTTGTAAAGGCCGCAGGGCTGTTTTTGTTTGTCGGCGGGCTGCCTTTGATGGTTGGCTTTTGGCAGGCGGGATTGTTTCACGGGGTGACCGCGCAGGTATCGGCGGTGATGGTGATCCCAGCGGTGCTCGGCTTTACCATTGGGGAAGCGATAAGGCGGCGGATGAGTGCAGAGACGTTTCGCACGGCATTGCTTTGGATGTTTTTGCTGATGGGGCTGAATTTGTTACGCCGGGCTTTCTTCGGCTAGTTCAGCCTATCGAATGGGGTCAAACTGGGCGTTGGACATGGTGCAGTCGCGCCTGACATCAGGGCTACAATCTCGAAATTCTAGGTCGCGGGTCAAGCAGATGCGCGCCTCTTGGATATAGCCCTGCCGACACGTCACGGTGATTTGGTCGGTTTCTAGGTCAGGGTTTGCTTCGATGAACGCCTCTTCGATCACGCTTGCGGGAAGAGTGACGGTGCGGCTCAGCCGGCGGAGGACTGGTGGCCGTGTGATGTTTTCGTATGCGAGACGGGACAGCGCGTAGTAGTCGGCGCTGTCCAAGCCAGAGCAGGTGCCGTGTTTGTTCCATTGATGCCAAGCGAGGCCGGAGGTGCCCATAATATCTGCCATTTCACCGGTTTGACGGCGTGATGGGGCGCGGAAAGCTGTCCGGCAATTGGCGGGCCAGCCTTCTTCATATTGTGGCCAGAGACCGTGGAGAATCCAGCCGAAGTCTTCTGATGGATCGCATTGGGGCGATTGTCGTGCATCCCCTTCCAAGGCGCACCAAGAGGGCGACCAAGAGAGGGACAGGACGTAGTAATCAAATTCTCCTGCGGTATCTTGGGCTTGCGCCGGCAAAGCGGCGCACAAGAGCGCAGATAAAAGGCGGCGCATTTTGGACCTTTCCTAACGAGGCTGATGTCACTATATACGCCTCAAGTTCCCCGACAATGCGAACCCGGCCCCAGCGGTCAGCCCCTTCAAGGGCGCAGGGAAAGTCTGTTCGCACATGATAGGAGTTAAGAGATGTCAAATACACCGATTATGGCCAAAGCAACTGCTGTTTGGCTGTGCGACAACACCACAATCACGTTCAAGCAGATCGCCGATTTCTGCGGATTTCATGAACTTGAGGTTCAGGGCATTGCCGATGGTGACGTGGCTGTTGGCGTCAAAGGGTTTGATCCGATTGCGAACAAACAGCTGACGCAGGAAGAGATCGAAAAGGCAGAGAACAATCCGCTGCATAAGCTGAAACTGCTTTATAACCCTGCGAGTGCAGGTGAAGAGAAGCGCCGCGGGCCGCGTTATACGCCACTCTCAAAGCGTCAGGATCGTCCGGCGTCGATCTACTGGTTGGTGAAGTTCCATCCGGAGCTTTCTGACGGTCAGATTTCTAAACTGGTTGGCACAACAAAACCTACGATCCAATCAATCCGTGAGCGGACGCATTGGAACATCAACAACCTCGAGCCGATTGATCCAGTGGCTTTGGGCCTGTGTAAACAGTCTGAATTGGACCTTGCGGTTCAGAAGGCCAACGCGAAGAAGGCGAAAGAGGGCACGGTGATGTCCGATGATGAACGCCGTAAGTTGGTGTCCACTGAGCAGAGCCTTGCCATGGATGCGGAGCCCAAGATTCCTTCGGCAATCGCTGGTTTGGAAACCTTCAGCTTGGGTGATCCACGCGAGGAAGAAGGTGATGCAGAGGAAGAAGAATCCAATGTGGATGTCGCGGATGCGGACAGCTTCTTCAATCTTCCAGAAAGCAGCGACACTGACGAAGATTGATCCTAGGTCACACTAGATTTTCAAAACCCGCCAACTTGTTTGGCGGGTTTTTTGATGTTGGCACGACGGAAACCTCAAGGTCGGGAATTCCACCATACGGAAACACTGCGTTTTCACATAAAGTACAAAGAGGGGCAGTATATTGGCCCTGTCCAAATGTTTGGACCAGTATCGAGTGCCATGTTTTGGTTCGTTAATGAGTGGTGGGGGGAACGTGAGTGCGCAACGTTTTACACCTTAGAGATTTGGCGCAACGGGCGGTGGCGGCGACGCTGCCGCCATGTGCTTTTTAGAGCGACTTACGCGCTGTGAGGGCGGCCGTGATTGTCCCATCATCAAGGTAGTCAAGTTCGCCGCCGACAGGCACACCCTGCGCCAGTGAAGTCACAGTGATCCCGGGCAATTGGTCAGCGATATAATGCGCTGTGGTTTGGCCGTCGATGGTTGCGCCAAGGGCCAAGATCACTTCGGTTACGCCCTCTGACTGGCAGCGATCGATAAGTTTGGGGATACGCAATTCTTCAGGGCCCACGGCGTCCAATGCGGACAGCGTGCCGCCCAAAACGTGGTAACGGCCTTTGAAGACGTTAGCGCGTTCCATCGCCCATAGATCAGCAACGTCTTCGACAACGCAGATTTGGCCGTTCTGGCGTTTCTCATTGGCGCAAATATCGCAAATGTCGGTCGTTCCGATGTTGCCGCAGTTGAGGCATTCCCGCGCCGTGGCGCCGACGCGGTGCATCGCTTCTGCCAAAGGGATCAGCTGCAGGCTACGTTTCTTGATCAGATGCAGCACTGCGCGACGCGCGGACCGAGGGCCGAGGCCAGGGAGCTTGGCCATCAACGCAATCAAATTTTCGAGATCTTCGGTACCTTGAGCCATCAGGATTTGGGCCTTTCTGGCGAAAGACCCATGCCTTCGGCGAAGGTATTTGATCTCAAAAGACGCATGAGTGCCTTAGAAAGGGAGTTTCATGCCGGGTGGTAGGCCAAGGCCCTCTGCCATTTTGGCCATTTCTTCTTGCGTGCGCTCTTGTGCTTTGGACTGTGCATCTTTGATGGCGGCGAGGATTAGGTCCTCTACGACTTCTTTGTCGTCCCCGTTGAAAATGGATGGATCGATGTCGAGCCCTTTGAGTTCGCCCTTGGCCGTTGCAGTGGCTTTGACAAGGCCAGCACCGCTTTCGCCTGTGACCATTATGTCATTCAGGTCTTCCTGCATCTGTTCCATTTTGCCCTGCATTTCTTGGGCTTGTTTCATCATTTTGGCCATATCGCCAAGTCCGCCGAGACCTTTGAGCATTTAGTTTTCTCCGTTCTTGTCCGCCGCGCGTCTGGGGGACGTCAAAATCACAATTAAAGCACATATCGCAATCGCGAGCGCGATGAACAAGGTGTCTGGCCCGATGCAGCCTTCGATTGCCGCTGCGGCATTGTCTGGAAAGACCACGGGAGAGTCCAAGATATATATCCATGTCGCCCAGCCAACGACGACGGCGAGGCCGCCCCACATGGCTTTTAGTCTGACCACAAACGCCGTGGCGACCAGCAGGAGAAGCGACGGTGGCGTCGAGAAAAGCGCGATGGCTTCGCCGAGAGCGGTGACCGGTTCGCCGTCCCAGCCTGGACGTACTGCTTCGCAGGCTTGAGCGAGAGCTTGCGATGGGATCAGCGCGAGAAAGGCAGGGATCAGGTGTCGTCGAATGGGTCCCATTCCTCATCAACTTCTGGCAGTGCGTCGGCCATGGCGTCTTGTTCGGCTTCGGCTTGGGTGCGGATTTCTGTGATTTTGGCCTTCGGGAATGAGGCAATGACGGCTTGCACCAATGGGTGCGTTTCTGCCTCTTTCCGCACTTCCAGATCTTTGGCGTCGCGGGTTTCTGCGATGGTTGCGGCGGTTCCGTCGGCGGTGACCGTGACCACCCAGCGATTGCCCGTCCACGCTTGAAGGCGGGAGCCGAGGCGTTGCGCGAGATCGTTGGGAGCCGCGTCGGAGGGCGTAAATTCGATGCGGCCCGGTTGATAGCTGACAAGGCGCAAGCCGGTTTCGACTTCTACAAGGAGTTTGACGTCACGGTGGGTGCGGATCAGCTCAACCACGTCTTCAAAACGCGCGTAATGCGCAAGCGCGTCTAGAGCCATTTCCGGCGCGGTCGCAGCGCTGGCTGTTGGACCAGTGGGTGCCGCGTGGGTCGGCGCCGGTGTTGCTGACGTGGCCTGCACCGCGGGAGCAGATGGAGCGTGACGCAGACTGCCGCCTGGTCCGCCCGTTGGAGGTGGCGTGCTTTCTTGCAGTTTTTTGACTAGTTCGTCGGGTGTCGGCAGGTCCGCCACATGAGTCAGGCGGATGATGGCCATTTCGGCGGCCATCATGGCATTGGGGGCCATCGCAACCTCTTCCAGTGCTTTCAGAAGCATTTGCCACATGCGGGACATAACGCGCATAGGAAGGGCGCTGGCCATGGCTTGACCGCGTGTGCGTTCATCGGGGCTGACGGTTGGGTCTTCGGCCGCGTCCGGCGTGATTTTGATGACGCTGACCCAATGGGCGACTTCGGCCAGATCACGGAGGATCGCCATAGGGTCTGCGCCGTCCGCGTATTGCGCGGAAAGTTCGGTCAGGGCGGCCGCCGCTTCACCGCGCAAGATCATATCGAAGAGGTCCAGCACGCGCCCACGATCTGCGAGTCCGAGCATTGCGCGGACTTGATCAGCAGTTGTTTCGCCAGCGCCATGGCTGATCGCCTGATCGAGAAGCGATGTTGCGTCGCGAGCAGAGCCTTCAGCGGCGCGGGTGATCAGGGCGAGGGCGTCATCGCTGATTTCTGCACTCTCGGCAGTGGCGATCTTGCGCAGGAGCGCAATCATGATCTCTGGTTCGATTCGGCGCAGATCGAACCGCTGACAGCGGGACAGAACTGTAACCGGCACTTGCCGGATTTCAGTCGTGGCAAAGATGAATTTGACGTGCTCGGGCGGCTCCTCCAGCGTCTTCAAAAGCGCGTTGAACGCGTTCTTGGAGAGCATGTGCACTTCGTCGATAATGTAGATTTTGTAGCGGGCAGAGGCCGCGCGGTAGTGCACGCTGTCAATAATCTCTCGAATGTCGCCTACGCCGGTACGAGAGGCCGCGTCCATTTCCATCACATCGACATGACGGCCTTCCATGATCGCAGTGCAATGTTCGCAGACACCACACGGCTCGGTTGTCGGGCCACCTTTGCCGTCTGGCCCGATGCAGTTAATGCCCTTGGCGATGATGCGGGCGGTTGTAGTTTTGCCGGTGCCGCGGATGCCAGTCATGATGAAGGCTTGCGCAATGCGGTCCGCATCGAACGCGTTTTTGAGCGTTCGGACCATGGCGTCTTGGCCCACCAAATCCGCAAATGTCTCCGGCCGGTATTTGCGGGCGAGAACTTGATAGGCGGGTTGGTCGGACATGGGTGGCCTTAACTGGATTCGGATCAACTTTGGCAGGTTACGGGGTGTGGCCTGCGACGTCCATGGGGAAGGGTGGATGTTGCACGGGTGTTAAGGTAGGGCGGGGGTATGTCGGATTATTCCATCTTTGACTTACCTCTAGGGCAAGGTGTCGGGTCGATCGCGCCGATCCCTGGGCGATCTGGGGCCTATGAGCGTGACGTATCGACCCTCTTGAGCTGGTCGCCGGACTTGGTGATTTCGATGACGGGTCTGCCGGAAATGGAACGCGTTGGCGCTGATGCACTGGGGCAGGATTTGCAGGCGGCTGATGTGGCGTGGCGGCATGTGCCGATTACTGATTTTGGCACCCCGACCGCAAACACCATGCTGATATGGCCCAATGTCGAAACGCAGGCTTTGGATGTACTAGACGGCGGGGGCCGCGTGTTGGCGCATTGCTACGGTGGATGCGGCCGGTCTGGCATGGCGATCTTACGGATGATGGTTGCTTTGGGGGAAGAGCCTAGCGAGGCGTTGGCGCGGTTGCGTGTGGTGCGCCCTTGTGCGGTTGAAACAGACGCCCAATTTGCTTGGGCGTCTGAGGGCAGTGCTTAGCGCCCTTTCTTTTTCATCGCGGATTTGACCATTTTGCCGAACTTGCGTTGGCGAATATGCGCCTCTGCCACGGTTTCAGTGGCGTAGTAATCTTCGCGCTTCAGCTTTTGGTAGCGGCGGAGGCGGTCAGGGTCGATTTCTCCGCGTTCGATGGCCGCTAAGACGGCACATCCCGGTTCGCCTTCATGCTTGCAATCGCGGAATTTGCATTGGTCGGTCAGTTCCGAGATTTCGGGGAAAGTCGCGTCGATGCCGTAGCTAACGTCAGCGACCCCGAGCCCGCGCATTCCCGGCGTGTCAATCAGCCAGCCGCCTGACGGTAGAGCGTGCAAGCTGCGCCCGGTGGTGGTGTGCCGCCCGCGTGCGTCGTCCTCGCGAATGCCTTGTGTTGCCGCTGTGCCACCGGTCAGAGCGTTTGTCAGCGTGGTTTTCCCGACGCCGGAGGACCCGACCAAGGCCACGGTTTGCCCTTTGCCGGACCAAGGAGCGAGCAACTCAGCGCTTTCGGTCTGTTTTGCGTTCATGGCGATGACGTCGAGGGCGCGACCGAGTTTTTCGGCCTCATCGACGTAAGTAGAGGGATCGTCCAACTGATCGGCTTTCGTGATCAGTATGACGGGGGTGACGTCTGCATCATGCGCCAAAGCGAGATAACGTTCCAATCGCGCGACGTTAAAATCTGCATTGCAGGACGTGGTGATGAACAGCGTGTCGAGGTTCGCGGCGATCAACTGTCGTTCTCGCACGTGATGTTCTGACCCGCGTTGCAACGTGCTTTTGCGGTCCAATTGCCGAACGACGCGATGTTTGGTTGGGTGTGCGAGAACCCAATCGCCAACAGCTATGTTGCCAGTTGAAACGCCAGTTTCTGTGACGAGGTCAGTTGGCCCTGCTTCTGTCAGAACAGAAATTCGGTCGCGATGGACACTGCTGACGCGTGCCGGTGTTGTCGTCTCCAACTCGTCCAGATCAAGTTGAGACAGGAAAAAGGCCGACCAGCCAAGGTCGGAGAGTGAATAGGTGGGTGTCAATGCTTTGCCCTCAGAGAATAGAAAGGTGGGTGCCAAGACGCATCTTGACGCTCAATTTCCAATCGAGGTGGCAAATGAAGCTCAGCGCACCACGACTGGGAGTATTGTTACAATGGCCATGAACATTCCTCCGTCGTTTGGTGAGGCGCTAAACGCGCGGTTGCTGAGGTGAGAGGTTGGACATCGACCCAAGTGGGGCTCGTTGTGGCTGCTACCTTCCGGTCCTGACCAGGTTGGCGAGGCACTTGCCCGCGCCAACCTCTCGCCGTCGATATAGGATGATTAGCCGGTCGGCGCAAGTTCTCGAAGATGGAGTTGGACTTGTCTCTTGGTTCCTTCCAAACGAATGATCTCAAGCCCGTGGAGTTGAGGGACGTTTAGGCAACTCTCCGGTAGGTCGACTGCAACGCGCGTATTCGGAAACGGAGAGAACGTCCAAAGCGGCGTATCGCTAGGCGCGAAAGCATCGATACTTTTCAGGTATTTTGCGACGATGTCGCGAGCGCCAATTTTACTTTCCCAGACAGAGGCGTGGGGATCGATGTAGACAAAACCGCCGCCGCCGTGGGCGCGATAGGTACTGGCGATGACCGCGACCCGATCCTCATCTGTGAGTGGCGACCCTTCTATCGAAAACACTGGTACGCGCCGCCTATGATCATCTGGGCTTTGTGAAAGATCAAACTGATAGGTCAGGCCGCAAAATTGATCAAAGAAATAGGACGGTGTTTCGCCGCTGATCAGGGCTTGGGGCGTTTCCGATGGCCGAATTTGAGCAAGGTGACGAGAAGACTGTGATATCCATTGACGGAGGTCTTTTGCGGAAATCTCCAACATGCAGATGGGGTTATTGAACGGCACGACCGATGCCATATCCCGTTGTCTGATTATGGTGTCGCCGGTGCTCAGATAGTTCTTTGACCCGAAGACGCCATCGGATCTGAATGATGTAAAGCACGCAACGAGCGGAAGGTCGATCTTTGGGGCCACGTCTCGGACGTGGTGCATGAATGCTTGATGCGTGAGTTTCACCCCGTCGTCGAAACCGAGCGCTGAGAAGTGGTTGCAAAGTGGTCGCGTCGCTGTGCCCACCGGTTCAGCGAGCTGCCTTATAACGTTTTGGTGCGCGACTAAAAGGCTACCGGAAGTTTGCGGTATGGCCGAATTGGGCTTGGGTTGCACCAGTCTTGCGTTCCAGGCGACCACGGACCAACGGGGCCGGTCCATGAGCGTGAGATCGATAACACCAAGACGACACCCGCGCGAGCCTGCTTGGACTATTAGAACAGTGCCAAATCCTGAATTCCCTGAGGCGATGGCCTTATCTATTTTCTCATGGGTGTGCCCGCCGATTATCGCATCGAGGCCATCTAGGCGGCTGAGTGGCCCCAGCGCGTTTTCCATCATTGGGTGGGGGGTGCGTTGTCCAATCCAGTGTGGGCTAAAGCTATGACCAGATTGGCGCCGTTTTCATGGGCTTTGTTCGAAGCAGCTTTCGCGGCCTCTACCATATCTTCGATATGCACGGATTGCTTCAGGCAATGTGCGTTCCAAGATGTTGTTTGAGGAGGCAATAGTCCAATCACGCCAATACGAATGTTTCTTTTCTCCCCGGCATCACCAATCAAAACCCGGTCTAAGATCACGTGATCGTGGACAGCAGGGCCTAGTCCCGTCGCATTTGAGGAAACGACAGGGCAGTTAAGCTGAGCTAGAAAGCCATTGAGCGATTGAAGCCCGTAGTCAAAATCGTGGTTTCCAAGAGTAATGGCGTCATAGTCGAGCGCGTTAAACGCATCGGCAAGCACGTGACTTTCTGAATTCGCGAGCTCATCGGCAAGCGGTGTACCCTGTAGAAAGTCGCCGTTGTCGAAGAGCAAAGAGGTCGCGTTCTGGCGTTCTTTGGCGATCTCTGGTGCCAACCTTAGGAGACCACGGTTTGGGATGGGCTGATCTGTGAGGTAGTCGTAACCGATTAATTCCATATGAAGGTCGGTTGTGCAAAGCAACTTCAGGTTAAACTCAGGCATTAACTCAACATAAGGTTGTATTTTGTCAAAAGTAAAATGAGAATCGCCTACTGCGACAAAAAATACCAAAATCCAGTATGACAAAGATTGCGGCTCAATCTGAGCGATGTCATGTCTGCGACATGAAAATCGCAGAGCAGGTTACATTCGGTGGGTCCGGCTTGGATCGAGCTGCTGAACGGCGGGGCAAATTGGCGGCCGCCGACTATGAAAGCGCAGACTATATCATTTTGTGGCGGGGCAAGGTGCTGATCGAAGACGCGGCTTTGGTGCGTATTGGGCAGTCCCATCCGATTCTCAAAGATGCCAAGCACCCACCCGTCTTTTTAGGTGAGGATGACGGCAGATTGGTCTTTGCTGTTGATATTTCGAACTGGGAGCCCTCGACAGATGTGTCAAACCTCGACAAGTTTGCTGACAAAACCGAGCAGACGCATCCGAGCTTATCCGACACCAACATATTCGCTGAGCTTCGTCTCCACATGGCAAAGTTTTCGGCCCGAGATGCTGAACTGGCGGCAACAGCCAAAGCGATCTTAGGCTGGCATGAAACCCATCAGTTTTGCTCAAAGTGCGGTCACTTAAGTGAGATGCAAATGGATGGTTGGCAGCGGGATTGTCCGGCTTGCGGCGCACATCATTTTCCACGTACTGATCCGGTTGTTATCATGCTGATTACAAATGGAAATTCAGTTCTCTTAGGTCGATCTCACGGGTGGCCAGATGGGATGTATTCACTTTTGGCGGGCTTTATCGAACCGGGAGAAACCATGGAAGCCGCTGTGCGTCGCGAGGTGTTCGAGGAAGCCGGGATCGAGGTCGGTAAGGTTGGATATCTTGCAAGCCAGCCTTGGCCATTTCCGTCATCGCTCATGATGGGCTGCTATGGTGAAGCACTTAATGACCAGATCAAAGTTGACCCTCAAGAGCTCGATGATGCGCTTTGGTGCACACGCGAAGAAATGGCAGAGGTTTTCGCGGGCCGCCATCCGACTATCTTACCGGCAAGGAAAGGCGCGATTGCGCATTTTCTGTTGGAAAACTGGCTAGCCGATCGTTTGGACTGAGGACGAAGACAAGACATGAAATTCAGCGCGAGAGAAGATGTTGAGGCCCCTGCGGAGTTTGTCTTTCAGCAAATCACTGATTTTCAAAGCTATGAACGGCAGGCCCTTCGGCGTGGGGTCGATGTCAGGCGGGTTGATAGCGGTGATTATAAGGTTGGGTCCGCGTGGGACGTGGCCTTCACCTACAGAGGCAAGGATCGGAAGTTGCGCGCGACGGTTGAAGAACAGACACCACCCTCGATCGTTCGTGTTTCCAGCAAATCGGATGGTCTGGAAGGTAAGACTGTCTTGGAAGTCGTCCCATTATCTCAGAATTGCACAAGGATCGCGGCATCGATCGACATTAGACCCAAGACACTTTCTGCACGCTTGCTGATCCAGTCCCTAAAACTAGCCAAAACCAATCTAACCAATCGGTTTAAGCGCCGCGTCAGCGATTTCGCGGAAGATTTAGAGACACGTTACCAGTCAGCGAAGTAATCTAGTCGCGTTCGTGACGGCGCGCCGCTGCTGGGTAGACGCCGAGCAACGTCACAAGGTCCGTGAAGTAATCGAGTTCTTCTAAGGCGAGTTGGACGTTACGGTCATCAGGGTGCCCTTCGATCTCCGCGTAGAACTGTGTGGCAGTGAATTGACCACCGACCATATAGCTTTCCAACTTTGTCATGTTCACACCGTTGGTCGCAAATCCACCCATGGCTTTGTAGAGCGACGCGGGAATGTTGCGGACGCGGAAGACGAAACTTGTCATCATTCCGTGATAGCCGCGGCGGCGGTAATCCGGTTCGCGGCTCATCACGAGGAAACGCGTGGTGTTTCGGTCATGATCCTCGATGTGGCGGGCGAGGATGTTAAGACCATAAATGTCTGCGGCGAGTTCCGACGCTAGCGCGGCTTTGGTGACGTCACCGTCGGCTGCGACCTCGCGTGCGGCACGAGCATTGTCGGTCGAGCCAACAGGACGGATGTTATTCTCACGCAAGAACTTCCCGCATTGAGGCAGAATAACCGGATGCCCATGCGCTTCGGTGATGTCGTTCAAAGTGGCATCTGGATGCCCCAGCAGATTCACATGAACGCGCACAAACGCCTCATCCACGATCTGCAGGCCGCTTTCCGGCAAGAGCGAATGCACGTCTGCCACGCGGCCATACGTGGAATTTTCGACGGCAATCATGCCCAAATCGGCGTCGCCTTTGCGAACCGACTCAATCGCATCAACAAATGTCGGACAGGGCAATGGCTCATAATCAGGCCGCGCGGCGACGCAAGCCTCGTGCCCATAGGCCCCTAATTCACCCTGAAATGCGATTTTCTTGGACATGGCAGTGTCCTCCACACACACAAAATTAGCTGTTTGCCCATTTTGGGCATTTCGTCGCGCCAGTATACCTTGCAACTGCCAATGGGAACCTTGTAGATAGCGCGAAAATACCGAATGGAATGGAACGCGACATGTTCGACACAATGACCTTGACAAAAGCGGGCGGTGCCCTGTGCGGATCGTTGTTGATCTTTTTGCTTGGCGCTTGGGCGGCAGAGATCATCTATCACGTAGGTGACGACCACGGCGGTCATGGCGAGGAACATGCGCAAGGGTATGTCATCGAGGTTGAGACCGAAGAGGTTGAAGTCGTCGAAGAAGAGGAAGTCGATGTCGAAGTGCTTATGGCATCTGCAAGCGCAGAGGACGGCGAAGGCCTGTGGAGAAACTGCCGGTCTTGCCACGCGCTTGAGCCTGGTGTGAATGGCACGGGCCCATCCCTATACGGCGTTGTCGGTCGCTCCGTCGGAACAGAAGAAGGTTTTGGCTACTCCGGTGCACTTGTGGCCGTCGCTGACACTTGGACAGAAGAGAACTTGTTCTACTTCATCGAAAACCCAAAGGGTTGGGCACCAGGTACGGCGATGAACTACAATGGACTTCGTAGTGCCACAGACCGCGCCGATCTGATTGCTTACTTGGACAGCGTTGACGACTAAGAAGCTCTCAAAACCATGTTTGAAAGCCGCTTTCCTCGAAGGCGGCTTTTTTGTTTGCGCAGGTTGCCGTACGGTCAGTTCACAATCCGTTCACGCATTCTCAACTTGAATGTTTGCCAAACCCGTCGTTAGCTTCATGTTAGTAGGATAGCGCTGAACAAGAATCCGGAGACGACCATGCAAGACCGCCGCCCGACTGCCAAATGTGTTGCTGTGAGCAAAGACCAATTAATTCAGATCAAACAATGGATGTTAGGATCTGCGATCGTTGCGGCTGGCGCGCTGTGTGCTTTTGACTTACGCGCGGAAGGACACGAAGAAATTACGGTCAGCCATGGGTTTACGAACTTCGGTGATCTCAAATACGGCCCCAATGAATCGTTAGAATATGTAAATGTCGATGCGCCAAAGGGCGGTGAGATTGCTATCTGGGCCCAGGGCAGCTTTGACAGCTTTAACCAATATGCACGTGAAGGGTCGACAGCTTCTCTCAATCAGTTGCCTTATGAAAATGTCTTAACTGGAACCGCGGACGACCCCTATGGGAGCTACTGCTACCTATGTGAGACGATGGAGTATCCCGAAAGTCTAGACTGGGTGATCTTCAACCTTCGTGATGATGTGACGTTTTCTGATGGCACACCGATGACCGCAGAGGATTTGGAATTCACATTCAACCTGTTCCAAGAGCAGGGGATCGTCGAGTACCGCAATGTTGTCAGTCAGTACATCGCGGATGTCGAAGTTCTGGACACGCACAAGATCAAGTTTTCCTTTACCGAAGAAGCGCCGCGTCGTGACGTGGTCGGCTTTGCGGGTGGAACGCCAGTGTTCTCTAAGGCCTGGTTCGAAGAAACGGGCACAAGGCTGGATGAATCTTCGGACATGCCTTTCCTTGGAACGGGGCCGTATCTGCTCGGCAACTTCGATATCAACCGCCGGATCGTCTATAAGAAAGACCCCAATTGGTGGGGCGCGGATCGACCAATTAACCAAGGCCGGAACAACTTTGACACGATCCGTGTCGAGTATTTTGCCGATGGGGCGGCCGCTTTTGAGGGCTTCAAGTCCGGTGCATATACCTTCCGTAACGAAAACAGTTCCAAGCAATGGGCGACGGGATATGAGTTTCCAGCGCAAGAGAACGGCTGGGTGAAGGTCGAAGAATTGCCAGATGGCTCCATCGGGACAGGCCAAGGGTTCGTGTTCAATTTGGATCGCGAAACCTGGCAGGACCCGCGTGTGCGCGAAGCTATTTCTTTGATGGTGAACTTTGAGTGGATGAATGAATCCCTCTTCTACGGTCTTTACGCACGGCCAGAATCCTTCTGGGACTACTCTGATCTGAAGGCCGAAGGGCCGCCATCCGAAGGTGAAATCGCGATTTTGCAACCACTTGTGGATGATGGTCTGTTGGATGCGTCAATTTTGACGGCTGATCCAGTTGTCGCACCGGTTTCCACTTCGGTTAACCGCCCTCTCGATCGTCGCAACTTGCGCGCGGCCTCTGCCCTTCTTGACGAAGCAGGCTGGGTGCCGGGTGAAAACGGTGTGCGGATGAAAGACGGTGAAACGCTGGAGGCAGTGTTCCTGCAGTTCTCACCTCAATTCGACCGTATCGTTAACCCCATCGTTGAAAACCTGATTGCGCTGGGTGTGGATGCTAAACTCGACCGTGTTGATACATCACAATATATCGAACGCCGGCGTTCCGGCGACTTCGACCTTGTGAACCACTCTCTGGGGCAAGGATATGAGCCCGGCAGCGGATTGCGCCAGTGGTTTGGGTCCGAGACAGCCGACAACAGTTCGCGTAACCTGATGCGTTTGCGGTCCGAAGCGGTCGACCGCCTTTTGCCAGTCGTGATCGAATCTGAAACGCTGGAAGAGTTGAACACGTCCACCCGCGCGCTTGACCGTGTGTTACGGGCAGAAGGGTTCTGGATCCCGCAGTGGCAGAAGAACGTTCACACCATCGCTTACTACGATATATTCCGTTATCCAGACGAACTGCCACCGCTTGCTTTGGGTGAGTTGGACTTCTGGTGGTACGACGCTGAAGCCGCAGAAGCGCTCGACGCGGCAGGCGCGTTCTAAGCAGGTACCAAACGCATGGGAGCCTATATCCTTCGCCGCTTATTGTTGGTGATACCGACCCTTCTCGGCATCATGATCATCAACTTTACGCTGATCCAGTTCGTGCCTGGCGGTCCGGTTGAGACCATCATCGCACGGTTGGAAGGCGGAGGAGACGTATTTGAAAGCATTTCGGGAGGGGGTTCTGAACTCGCCGAAACGGGGAGCGAAAGCGAATACGTCGGTGCGCGCGGGCTGCCGCAGGATTTCATCGAGGAACTTGAGCGCGAATTCGGCTTTGATAAGCCGCCGTTAGAGCGGTTCCTCAATATGATGTGGAACTACGTTCGCTTTGATTTCGGCGAGAGTTATTTCCGATCCATCAGCGTTGTCGATCTGGTCCTGGAAAAAATGCCTGTCTCGCTTACGCTTGGCTTGTGGACCACGCTCTTGGCGTATCTCGTTTCAATTCCGTTAGGCATCAAAAAGGCGGTCCGAGATGGGTCGAAGTTTGATACGTGGACCTCGGGCGTCATCATTGTCGGCTATGCGATCCCCGGGTTCCTGTTCGCCTTGTTGCTCATCGTGTTGTTTGCTGGCGGTTCCTATTGGCGCATCTTCCCGCTGCGGGGTCTCACGTCGGATGGCTTCGAAGATCTCAGCGCGATTGGCAAAGTTCTGGATTACCTCTGGCACATCACGTTGCCGATTACGGCGATGATGATTTCGGGATTTGCGACGCTGACACTCCTGACGAAGAACAGTTTCCTTGATGAAGTGCGCAAGCAATATGTGATGACCGCGAAGGCCAAGGGCCTGACGGAGAAAGCTGTCCTTTACGGGCATGTGTTCCGAAATGCGATGCTGATCGTCGTTGCCGGTTTCCCAGCGGCGTTTATCGGCGTGTTCTTCGGCGGCTCGCTGATTATCGAAACGCTATTCTCACTGGACGGTTTAGGGAGGCTTGGGTTCGAGGCCGCAGTTGCCCGAGACTACCCGGTCGTCTTTGGAACGCTCTTCGCCTTTACCTTACTGGGTCTCATTATCGGGATCATATCCGATCTGATGTACGTCTTCATCGACCCCCGAATTGACTTTGAGGGGAGGGGATAGATGGAGCTTTCCCCTCTCAACAAGCGCCGTTGGCAAAACTTCAAGCGCAATCGTCGGGCTTGGTGGTCGCTGATTATTTTCTCGATCCTTTTCACGATCACCTTGTTTGCTGAGTTCATTGCAAACGACAAACCGATCCTTGTGTCCTATCGCGGTGAGCTCAGAATGCCCGTATTGACCTTCTATTCCGAGCAGGACTACGGCGGCGATTTCGCGACAGAGGCGATTTACAGCGATCCTGAGGTCGAGTGCCTTATCGTTACCGGCGGGTTGGTTGAGTGTTTTGACACGCCCGAAGAACTGATCGAGGCGGTCGATAATGGTGAGACGGTCGATATCGAAGGCTTTGAGGCTGGGTGGACCATTTGGCCGATCATTCCTTATCACTACCGTACTATCGTTGACGTTGGCGGTATCGCCCCGTCGCCACCGTCGGCAGAGAATTGGCTGGGAACGGATGACACCAAGCGGGATGTCATGGCGCGGGTCATCTATGGGTTCCGCTTATCAGTCTTATTCGCCTTCATCGTCACCTTTGCCGCCTCCGTCGTCGGGATCGTGGCAGGAGCTGTGCAGGGATATTTTGGTGGTTGGGTCGATCTGACGTTCCAGCGGTTCATCGAGATTTGGTCGAGCACGCCGTCGCTATATGTGATCATCATCCTTACTTCGATCCTTGGGCGAAGTTTCTGGCTGCTTGTCATCTTAACCGTTCTCTTCGGATGGACTGCATTGGTGGGATTGATCAGGGCGGAGTTCCTGAGGGCTCGAAACTTCGAATATGTGCGCGCGGCAAAGGCGCTGGGCGTCAGCGACCGCACCTTGATGTTCCGTCACATCCTGCCGAATGCGATGGTTGCAACGCTCACTTTCCTACCCTTCATCATCACCGGTGCGATTGGCGGGCTGGCGACGTTGGACTTCCTTGGCTTCGGCCTGCCGTCATCTGCGCCATCGTTGGGCGAACTCACGCTGCAGGCGAAGCAAAACCTACAAGCCCCTTGGCTTGGCTTCACAGCCTTCTTCGCATTCGCGATTATGCTGTCGCTGTTGGTCTTTATCTTCGAAGGCGTGCGCGATGCCTTTGACCCAAGAAAGACGTTCTCATGAGCCGCGTTCTCGAGGTCAAAGATCTGAATGTTCGTTTCCGTCAGGACGGTGAGATTACACATGCAGTGCGCGGTGTCTCATATCATGTCGAAAAGGGTGAAACGGTTGCATTGGTCGGCGAGTCTGGCTCGGGCAAGTCGGTCACGGCGCTCTCAACCGTCGACCTCCTGACGGAAAGCGCGACGATCGAAGGGTCGATCACTTACGAAGGCGCACAGATGGTTGGTGCGGATGAGGCGGAGTTGCGCCGCGTACGAGGTAATGACATCAGCTTTATCTTTCAGGAGCCGATGACCTCGCTCAACCCGCTGCATACGCTTGAAAAGCAGTTGACCGAATCCATCGAACTGCACCAAGGGCTCCGAGGCGATGCGGTTCGGGAGCGGATCATCGAACTTCTAACGCAGGTTGGGATACACGATCCTGAAACGCGGCTTGGGTCATATCCGCATCAGCTGTCCGGTGGTCAGCGGCAGCGGGTGATGATCGCGATGGCTTTGGCAAACGGGCCGGAGCTGTTGATTGCGGATGAGCCGACAACGGCTTTGGACGTGACGATCCAAGCGCAAATCCTCGATTTGCTTGCGGAGCTAAAGCGCGATGTCGGCATGTCGATGCTGTTTATCACCCACGATCTGACAATCGTGCGCAAGATTGCGGATCGTGTCTGCGTGATGAAAGACGGTGAAATCGTCGAACACGGACCCACGGCAGAGATATTCGAGAACCCGCAGCACCCTTATACGAAGACATTGTTGGCGGCGGAATCGGGTGGGCGTCCTGCGCCTGTTCCTACTGAAGCCGATACTGTCGTGGAGACCGACAGTTTGCGCATCTGGTTCCCGATCCAGCGCGGCTTGTTGAAACGCACGGTTGGCCATGTGAAGGCTGTGAACAGCGCGACATTGGACGTGCGGGCAGGGGAGACTTTGGGCGTTGTTGGAGAGTCTGGCTCTGGTAAGACGACGCTCGCTTTGGCGATCATGCGGTTGCTGCAATCGGAAGGGCGGATCAGTTTCCGAAACTCTGATATTCATACGTTGAGCCAAAGGCAGATGCGTCCGTTGCGCAGCGATATGCAGATCGTTTTCCAAGACCCGTTTGGCAGTTTGAGTCCTCGTATGACGGTAGAGCAGATCATTGCCGAAGGGCTGACGGTGCATCAAGTCGATCCCGATCGGAAGCCACGCGAATTGGTGGGCGAGATCATGAGCGAGGTGGGTTTGGACCCTGACCTCATGGATCGTTACCCGCATGAATTCTCCGGCGGTCAGCGTCAGCGCATTGCGATTGCGCGGGCAATGATCCTGCGACCAAAGCTCGTGATTTTGGACGAACCGACATCGGCCTTGGATATGACTGTACAGGTTCAGATCGTCGAATTACTGCGCGATCTACAAGAAAAGTATGGGCTGGCTTATCTCTTTATCAGCCATGACCTGAAGGTTGTGCGCGCCTTGTCTCACAAGGTGATGGTGATGAAGCAAGGCGACGTTGTGGAAGCAGGAACGGCCGAAGAAGTTTTCGACGCACCACAGACGGATTACACCAAAACGCTGATGGCCGCAGCCTTTGAAGGCCGCGCTGCCTAGCTACTCAGTTCCAATCATAAAGCAGGACGTCCCGCGCGCTTGCAGTCTGCGGCAAGCGAGATCAGCGCCTTCGCGGCTTAGGCCCATGAAATTGGCGTCAAATCCACCAGAACGTGGGACGACGCGCCGCAACGATCCGTCAAGCGAGCTCATTTCGTTCAGTGCGACCTTGAGCAAGACGCGTTCGGCTTCGTAGCGGGTGTTGTAGCGGCCCACATTGATACCCCAATGCCTGCCACCGGAGGTCGAGATGCGGGTGACGATCTCTTGCACGTCGGGCTGAGGTTGCGGGTTTGCCGCCTGGGTGATCTGCGCCAAAACCTCGGATGGTCGGGCTTGCGGAACGACGCTTTGTTCTAGTGCCGGTGTGGACGGGGAAACAGCTGCTGTTTCGACGGCTTCGGCGAGCGCATCGGCGATGACGTTTGTGTCCACAGCCAAGAGTAGTTCCTCTGCCGGGGCAGCTTGTTCAGGTCTAGCGACCGGGCGAAGGCTGCGCGAAATGATGCCTGTCACACGGATCGTCTTGCTGCCATTGGCCGGACGCGAGTTATTTGAAGAGATGATTTCCGCCTCTTGTGCGATGCTAGCCCCTGGCGGTTGCGGCCTGCGAATGGTGGCGCGGCTTGGGGCGCGGCTGAACCCCATATCCATCAGTTCAGTCACGCGGCGATTGCGCGCGGCGGTTGAGGACCCACCGAACATGGTTGCAATTATACGTTCCTGTCCGCGCTGAGCAGAGGCAGTCAGGTTAAACCCTGCAGCGCGTGTATAACCCGTCTTGATGCCATCCCCACCTTCGTAGCTGTTCAGCCAACGTGTGTTGGTATGGCGTACGGTGCGGACACCTGCATCAGCGGTGCGGCGAGAGAAGAGGTTATAATACTGCGGGAAATCATAAATCACGTGACGACCAAGGATCGACATGTCGCGCGCTGTCGACATATGGCCGCGTTGAGTGAGCCCGTGGGCATTGAGGAAGGTTGTGTTGCGCATTCCCATCGCGGCAGCGGTGCGATTCATCCTCCTTGCAAAGGCTTCTTCAGACCCAGAGATTGCTTCGCCGATAGCGGTTGCGGCATCATTGGCGGATTTCACGGCAGCTGCGCGAAGGAGATACCGCAAGCGAATCTTTTGACCGGCGCGAAGACCCAGTTTTGACGGCGGTTCGGAGGCCGCGAGCGAAGAAATCGTGACTTCGGTGTCCAACCCAATCTCGCCCCGCTGTACCGCTTGGAACGCGATATAAAGCGTCATCATCTTGGTGAGTGATGCTGGGTGGAGGCGCGTATCTGCATTTCGAGAGTGCAGAACCTCACCCGTTCGGGCGTCCATCACCATCGCCGCATAAGGCGCTGGCACACCTTTCGAAGGCGCGAAAACCAAAAGAAGTAGAAGAATGAATAGCACGAGCCCGCTATGGGCCGCATGTCCCAGACGACTGATCACGTCGCTTGCCTCTCAAATCTGCCTCAACGACCCCGAATTTTTCCGGTGGCCTTTTTTGTTGAAGTAAAGATAGCACAGCAGATTCCGCCAAGAAATACCTTATTTATAAGGGTTTAGACTGTGCTATTCCTGCACTTTGCCTATATCTTGTGTAGTGAGTTTAGTGTTCATCTATATTCAGTGGTCAATTTTGATTTAGCTTTTGTAAATGAAAATGAATTTACTTTAAGTCGATCCCCACATCACAGGGGTTTTCTTGCGGGCCACGTACCTTATATTAAGCCGCTAAAGGGAAAGATTTAGGAAAACCAATCACCCATGCTTGCTGACTTCTACATGATGTCTGCCGCGTCAAATGATGACGACAGCGACGTTGGTGTTGCGCTTGAAACCAAGCCCAAGACCAAGCGTCCACCCTTGTACAAGGTTCTGATCCTGAACGACGATTTCACACCGATGGAATTTGTCGTGATGGTGTTGGAGCGTTTCTTTGGCATGACCCACGCCCAGGCATTTGAACTGATGCTGACGGTTCACAAAAAAGGCGTCGCGGTCGTTGGTGTTTATAGCCACGAGATCGCGGAAACCAAAGTGGCGCAGGTCATGGACTTTGCGCAGCGCCACCAACACCCTTTGCAATGCACGATGGAGAAAGAGTAGCCGCTTTGGCTGCTTGATCTGACATGGCTTCCACATCTCGCCTACGCACGGCCTTAAACGATGGTCTGCTGGTCTTGCCTGAGGGCGCAGGAACTATAGTCAGGCCGAAGGTCGATTTCGACATCGGCGCTCTAGCGGATCATCCGTTGACCATTTCGACAACCTTTGCATCAGACGCGGAGCTTTGGTCTGGATCGGGATATGACGTGGCGCAGGACATGCCGCCAGCGTCCTTCACGGTCATCAATGTGCCCCGCTCAAAGGCCTTTGCCAAGGCTCTGGTTGCGCAAGCGACGACGCAATCTGATTTGATCATCGTCGATGGCGACAAAACAGACGGGGTCGATAGCCTGTTCAAAGCCTGCCGCAAGGTGCTTGGCGACATTCCAAGTGTCACAAAGAGCCACGGACGCATCTTTTGGTTCGAAAAGACCGATGCCTTTCGGGATTGGATGAGTGAGGGACCGCAAGTCGGCGGCCATGGTTTCTTCACCACGGCAGGCGTCTTCTCCGATGGAGCAATCGACAAAGGCTCTGCGCTTCTTTTGGAGAAACTGCCCAAAGAGCTACCGGCCAACATTGCCGACCTTGGCGCAGGGTGGGGCTATCTGTCTGGGGGAATATTGGATCGCACCGGCGTTGAAAGCATCACTTTGGTTGAGGCTGAACACATGGCCTTGGACTGCGCAAAGCTGAACATAACCGACGACCGCGCCAGTTTTCATTGGGCAGATGCTCGAACCTTTGAGCCACCCAAAAAATTCGATGCTGTGGTAATGAACCCCCCATTTCACACCGGTCGCGAGGGCGATCCGCGTTTGGGGCAAGACTTCATCAGGTCGGCGGCACGAATGCTCAAACCAAATGGGGATTTATGGATGGTTGCCAATCGGCACCTTCCCTATGAGGCAACAATAAAGGAGTGTTTTCAAAAGGCTGTACCAGTTGAAGGCAACTCATGCTTCAAAATCTTCAAAGCCTCTCGCCCCAAAGGTTAATTTCAGCTAGCGTCAACACTTGGGAATCATCGGGAGAGAGACCCATGTCATTTTCTGTAGCCGGTAAAACGGCGATTGTGACGGGCGCCGCGAATGGCGTCGGGCTGGCAATTGGCCGTCATTTTGCGCAAGGCGGTGCAAATGTCGTCTTTGCGGATATGGATGAAGATAAGCTTCAGCATGAAGTCGGGGATGAGGCGGAGGACGAACAAAATGTTCGCCTATTCGCGGGTGATTTGCGGAAGAAGTTGACTATCAAGAACTTGATTTCTGCGACCGTCGATTCCTTTGATCGCGTCGATATTCTGGTCAACGCCTGTCGGCAGGTGATGGAGACGGATCCGCTAGATCCAGACGATACGTCGCTTGATGAGTTACTCCAACAGAACCTCGTGACCGCGATGCGGCTTAGCCAAGCAACGGCGCGACGGATGATCAAACAAGCCGAGGATGAAACGCCAAACGGCCCTATCGGTTCGATCGTAAACATCAGTTCGATTGCAGCGCGGCGGGCGCATCCTGACCTGCTGGCATACTCTGTCAGCAATGCCGCTCTGGATCAGATGACCCGCAGCCTTGCTGTGGCCCTCGCCCCGAAACGCATTCGTGTAAACGCCGTGGCCTTTGGGTCAGTGATGAGCGCGAGCCTTCAGGGGCAATTGGTGTCTGATGAAGAGGATCAGTTGCGCGATACGATCATTGATAACACACCTTTGCATCGGATCGCAGGCGCGGGCGAAGTGTCAGACGCGGTTCAATATCTGGCATCCGACGCGGCCAGTTTCGTGACCGGACAGATTGTGACAGTCGATGGTGGCCGAACCTTGATTGATCCGGCCTCAGTCGCGGCGCATTAACTTCCAGGGAATTGCGCCTGGCATTGATCGAAACGCGTGTTCAGGTTGCTGCGTATCTCAGTCTGACGTTCTACTAAGGATGCGAGCTTTGCGCGCTCTGCGTTTAGGTCGATAGCCACAGGAACCCGCCGCTCTCTGGTAATCGTTCGGTCGCAAGCGACTTTGATCGCGACCCCGTCCTCTGTTTCTCCATCACACAGGCCGCGCCGCACGATCACGTCCTCTTCTGTGCCGACTGCAAAACCGCGTGCGATATTCGCCCGCGTTTCATTCACGAGACCGGTTATGATGGAAAGTTCGCGGTTGGCATCTGATATGCATCGTTCTTGAGGGGACGCACAGGCAGCCAAAAGCAACGGTAAAACAATATAATTCAAGCGCATAGAAAACTCCGACTTGCACATTTGTCTAGTTTGGTTGACGTTTGCACCTGTGAAGGGCCAATGCCCCTGTTATACAATATCAAGGAGGCATTTGCACGATGAGCGATGGATTTCAGGCGGAAAAAGCTAAAGCAGCCGCTTGGTTTGGTGAATTGCGCGATCAGATCGTCGCGGCTTTTGAGCACCTTGAAGATACGCAAACCGCAGGGCCGACGGCGGATATGCCGGCGGGGCGTTTCGAACGGACTGTTACCAAGCGGACCGCCGATGATGGGTCGGATGCTGGCGGTGGCGTGATGTCCGTGATGCGCGGCGGCCGCGTATTTGAAAAGATCGGCGTCAACACGTCCGAGGTCTTCGGAGAGCTTGGACCAGCGGCGCAGAAAGCCATGGCAGCTCGGGGCGTGCCGGGAATGGCGGACGATCCGCGGTTCTGGGCGTCGGGCATTTCCCTGGTTGCGCATATGCAAAACCCTCATGCGCCTGCGGTTCATATGAACACGCGCATGTTCTGGACGCCCCACGCGTGGTGGTTTGGCGGAGGGTCGGATTTGAACCCTTGTATCGAATATGACGATGACACAGCGCATTTTCATGCGACGCAGAAATCGCATTTGGACCCGCATGGAGAGGATCTTTATCCGAAGTTGAAAGAATGGGCGGATGAGTATTTCTACATTCCGCACCGCAACCGCGCGCGTGGGGTCGGTGGCATTTTCATGGATGACCGTTGCACCGGCGATTGGCACGCGGATTTTGCGTTGACGCAAGACATTGGGCGCGCGTTCCTGCCAGCCTACGTGCCTTTGGTCGAAAAACGCCGCAATACGACTTGGTCTGAGGACGACAAGGACACCCAGCTCGTCCACCGCGGACTCTATGCGGAATATAATCTCGTTTATGACCGCGGCACGAAGTTCGGCCTGACTACTGGCCATGACGCGAATGCAGTGTTGATGAGTTTACCGCCTATGGCGAAGTGGACCTAATTCGCTTTCACGAAGAGCGCTCCACCAGCATCGATTCTGCGATCAGAATCAGCTGAAGCCGTTTCTTGCGCCACTTGGCTGAACGGATCGCGGCCTTCGGCCTTCGCGATCAGTTGCGCCTTTACGAGATCAGGGGGCAGGTCGGTTGCTTCGGCCATACGCGCAACGGCAAATTCCGGGGCGACGGTGAGCATCACAGTGGCGATCCGCATCTGCACTCGGTCCATGCGTTCATGATCTGGTCCAAGTGCCAAGGCTTCTTTCGGTGTTGCAGGCGCAAAGGAAAGCGCCAGCATTAGAATGGTTAGAGCGCCGGAAATACCGATCAGAAAAGACTTCAATACGAGTCGCACGACATCCCCCCGGGGAAGTTAAGCGTTCCGTACAGTCTCGATCATAATTGCGACATTTTTTGGGTCTGCATCGGGCGTTATCCCGTGCCCAAGGTTAAAAATGTGCGGACCTTGGTTAAACGCCTCACAAATCCGCTTGGTCTCAGAGATCAGCGCGTCACCGCCGGTCACCATATGTGACGAGGCGAGGTTGCCTTGTACGCAGCCATCTTTCTGAACGGCGCCTGCGGCCCATTCTGCCGTGACTCCATCGTCGAGTGCGATGCAGTCTGCGCCTGTGGCAGCGTGCGCGTCTTCATAGCCCTGGCCGGCGCCGCGCGGGAATGCGATCACCGGAACACCCGGATGGCGTTCCTTGATCGCTGATGTGATCCGCTGCATTGGCTTGAGGGAATAGTCATTAAAATCAGCGTCTTGCAGGGATCCAGCCCAGCTGTCGAATATCTTGACGACTTCAGCGCCAGCTTGGATTTGACGGGATAGGTATTCGATTGTGCCTTCGGTTAAGCGGTCCAGAATACCTTCAAACGTCGTTTTGTCTTCTGCCTTTAGGGCATGGGCCGGACCCTGATCAGGTGTGCCGCGACCGGCGATCATATAGGTGGCAACGGTCCAAGGTGCGCCTGCGAAGCCGATGAGTGTCGTCTCTTTTGGCAGTTCTTCGGAAAGGATTTTCACTGTCTCGTAGACGGGGTTCAGCGTTTCATGAATGTCTTCGATCGGCCTGAGATTCGCCAATTCAGCACCAGACGTAATTGTACTAAGTCGCGGGCCTTCGCCGGTTTCAAACCAAAGATCTGCGCCGAGTGCCTGAGGTAACAGCAAGATATCCGCAAAAAGAATCGCTGCGTCGAACCCATAGCGACGGATTGGTTGTAGTGTCACTTCCGCCGCAAGTTCTGGGTTATAGCAGAGCGATAGGAAATCCCCGGCTTGTGCTCGGGTAGCTTTATATTCAGGAAGATACCGACCGGCCTGCCGCATCATCCAAATCGGCGGCGTAGGTAGGGTTTCGCCAGCGAGCGCACGGAGGATGGTTTTGGATGCAGTCATGTCTTGTCCTTTTGCTTCCCTATGTGGTCCCAATTACACATACAGTTGTCAAGCGCGGTTGACATAATTAGGAATGATCTCATGACTTTGCATTTGCCTACACCCGACGAGACATTCAAGATTGGAACGCGCGGTTCGCCGCTTGCACTGGCACAGGCGCACGAAACGCGGTCCCGACTGACGGCCGCCTTTGACCTGCCCGAAGACGCGTTCGAGATTTGTGTTATTAAAGTGATGGGGGACGCCATCCAAGATCGCGCCTTGCGCGAGATTGGCGGTAAGGGCCTGTTCACGCGTGAGATCGAAGAGGCTTTGCTCGATGGCAGTATCGACATCGCCGTGCATTCGATGAAAGACATGCCGGTTGAGCAGCCCAAGGGTTTGGTTTTGGAAACCTACCTTCCGCGTGAAGATGTGCGCGATGCGTTTATTTCTTTTGATGCAAAGGGCTTGGCGGATTTGAAAGAGGGCGCGACGGTTGGGTCTTCCTCTCTGCGGCGCAAAGCGCAATTGTTGGCGCGGCGCCCTGATCTGAATGTTGTGGAGTTCCGCGGTAACGTGCAGACCCGTTTGAAAAAGCTCAATGACGGGGTGGCGACTGCAACCTTCCTTGCGATGGCGGGATTGAACCGACTTGGCATGGACGAGGGGCCGAAAACTCCGATTGAGCCTGAGGACATTCTACCAGCTGTGGCTCAGGGTGCGATTGGGATTGAGCGGCGGTCCTTAGATAGTAGAGCGGCAGAAATGTTGGATGCCATTCACGACGGCCCAACCGGTCAACGGCTTGCGTCTGAACGCGCGTTTTTGGCGGCTTTGGATGGATCATGCGAGACGCCGATCGCCGGTCTGGCAGAAATCCAAGGATCGGATTTGCGTCTAAGGGGCGAGATCTTGCGCGAAGACGGATCAGAAGTTTTGTCGGATGAGGCGACTGCGCCGATTGAAGACGGTGCTGAGATGGGCCGCGAAATGGCGAAGCGGTTGCTGTCGCGCGCTGGCCCCGGCTTCTTTTCGCATCGCGACTAGGGAATCACTTTTCCTGGGTTCAACGTCCCTTTGGGGTCCAACGCGTCCTTGATCGACCGCATAGCGGCAAGGGCCACAGGGTCTTTTCGGCGCGACATGGTTTTCAACTTTGACAAGCCAACACCGTGTTCTGCGCTGAAAGAACCGCCGATTTCTTGCACCACGTCCTCAACCGTTTCTACGCATTTGTCTGAGAACTCTTTTGACAAATTGTCCGAATAGATCGCGTGGTGAATATTCCCATCGCCTAGGTGGGACACAACGATGTCCCAGGCTTCAGGGTCCAATTCCTTGTAGCGGCGTTCAATCTCTTCAATCGCAAAGCCGACTTTGTCCAAAGGCACAGCTATGTCGGTATCGACCCGTGGCCCCTCGGCATATCCGATATGACCGGCGGCCTCTCTGCGTGCCCACATTTCACGGCGCTGTGCCTCATTCTGTGCGATCACCGCATCTAGGACGGCTTCCTCTTCCAACATGCCGCCGAGGATGTTTTCCAACTTTTCAATGATACGCGTTTGCCCCGTGTCCAAGACTGCGGCGTCTTCGTCCGACGTCGCGCCAACTTCGATCATGATGTTGGTGTCATAGGCTGTATCGAAGGGCTCCTTCGCGCCCTCTACTTGCCGCATGTGCAGGTCAATATAGCTGCGCGTCATCAGCTCAAACGCTTCCACCGCGACACCTGTCGCGTCCTGCATGCGGTAGAGCAGGGACAACGCGTCAGACACCGAAGGTGTCGCAACCATCGCGGTCGCGTAGGCTTTTGGCTTGGAATAGAGCCTCAATACCGCGCGGGTGATGATACCAAGCGTGCCTTCCGCGCCGATCATCAGGTGTTTGAGGTTGTAGCCTGAATTGTCCTTATGCAGCGCGCTCATTAGGTTCATAATGCGACCGTCCGCGAGGACAACCTCCAAACCAAGGCACAGATCGCGGGTGTTTCCGTAGCGTAGAACGTTTGACCCGCCCGCGTTGGTGGATAGCGCACCGCCGATCATGGCAGTGCCCTTTGCGCCGAATGTTAGCGGAAAAATCAGGTCATGAGGATCAACCGCTTCGTGGATCGACTGGAGGATAGTACCCGCGCCGACTGTGATCGTCCGACCCTCGGTGTCGATCTGTTCGATCGTGTTCAAGCGGTCAACCGAGAGCATCACTGCGCCTTGGTTCGATGTTGCACCCGTTAGGCCAGTATTGCCTGAGACGGGAACAACAGTCAGATCATTGGCGTTCGCATAGGCCATGATTTTGGAGACTTCTTCCGAGCTACCTGGGCGGACGACGACCAAGGGATCGACGGTATAATCACCCGTCCATTCTTTTTGCCAATTTGCGGCGTCCACGCCGCTGATAGCGAATTTATGGCCCACGATGTCGGCAAGTGCGTCTTGATGCGTCATCACAATTCTCCCTGACGCGGACGCTAGTCCGACCGGCGAAAAATGGGAAGACCTGAAGGTGTTGGTGGTGGCGTGGGAGAGACTTGAACTCTCGACCTCGCGATTATGAGTCGCGCGCTCTAACCAGCTGAGCTACCGCGCCGCACCACGAACGCCCGATTAAGCAAAGGGGCGGGCGCTGTCAAACCGAATCTTGAGTGTTTGTGCGCTTTCGCTCGTTGAATTTGCTGGGTAGATGTTGGGATAACGAAAGGGGCCGTCATGACAGACAAAAAGTGGGAGTTCTGGATCGACCGTGGCGGTACGTTTACCGATATTGTGGCGCGGCGTCCGGATGGTGGAATCGAGACCCACAAACTCTTGTCAGAAAACCCAGAAAGATACCGCGATGCGGCTGTTCAGGGCATCAAAGAGTTGATGCAGACAGAGACACCAAGCGAAGGCTCTATCCGCGCGGTGAAGATGGGTACAACCGTCGCGACTAATGCCTTGTTGGAGCGCAAGGGCGAAGATGTCTTGCTGTTGATCACCAAAGGGTTTCGCGATCTTCTGGTCATTGGGTACCAGAATCGCCCGAACCTCTTTGATCTCGAAATCAAGCGACCTGAGCGTCTGTATAAGGATGTTGATGAGGTGACAGAGCGCCTGACTGCCGATGGCGAGGTTTTGACCGAACTCGATGAAGACGGCGTGCGGACTTCCTTGCAAAGCGGCTTTGATCGCGGGTTACGATCGGTCGCGATTGCCTTGCTTCATGCCTATCTCAATCCAGCGCATGAGCTTCGGGTGGCTGAGATTGCTGAGGAAATTGGCTTCACGCAAATTTCGACCTCTCACGGCGTGAGCCGCTTGGCCAAGCTTGTCGGGCGTGGGGATACTACGGTCGTTGACGCCTATCTGTCCCCGATCTTGCGGCGTTATGTCGAACAGGTCGCAGGGGCGTTGGACGTCGGCAAGGTTTGTGAGCGACTGCTGTTCATGCAGTCCAACGGCGGCTTGACGGATGCGAACCGTTTTCAGGGCAAGGATGCGGTTCTGTCTGGTCCGGCGGGTGGCATCGTCGGTATGGTTAAAGCGGCCGAGATTGCAGGGTTCGATAAGCTGATTGGCTTCGACATGGGCGGCACGAGCACCGATGTTAGCCACTATGCGGGCACTTATGAACGGTCGTTTGAGACTGAGGTGGCAGGCGTTCGGATGCGGGCGCCAATGATGGATATTCACACCGTCGCGGCGGGCGGGGGATCGATCTGTCAGTTCCGCGATGGGCGTTTGCAGGTGGGACCTGAAAGTGCGGGCGCTGATCCGGGGCCGGCCTGTTACCGGCGCGGCGGGCCACTGACAGTGACGGATTGCAATGTGATGTTGGGGAAATTGTCGCCAGAACACTTCCCGAGTGTCTTTGGGCCGGAGGGCGATCTACCGCTCGATACCGTCGCTGTTCGGGCGCGGTTTGAGGAGTTGGCGGCAGAGATCGCCGCAGAAACGGGTCATCCGATTCGAGAGCCCGAAGATTTGGCGCGTGGGTTCTTGCGGATCGCTGTCGACAACATGGCCAACGCGATCAAGAAAATCAGTGTCGAGCGCGGGCATGATGTCACCGACTACACGCTGCAATGCTTCGGCGGTGCGGGCGGCCAACACGCTTGTTTGGTTGCCGACGCGCTAGGCATGCGGCGGGTGTTGCTTCATCCCTTCGCGGGGGTTTTGTCGGCCTTTGGCATGGGGCTGGCGGAGATACGCGCGTTGCGCGAGGCGCAAGTGGACGTTCCGATTGAGGAGTTGGCTACGGCAGAAACCGTCTTGGAGCGGGTCGCGTTAGAGGTTCGGACCGAGATCGAGGATCAGGGCGTTGAGAACGTCACAATCGTGTCCCGGGCGCAGCTTCGCTATGACGGATCGCATCAGCCGCTTGAGGTGCCGTTCGGCGACGTGAGCGACATGAAGAATGCCTTTGAGGCTGCGCATAAACAGCGGTTTGGGTTTATCTCGCCCGAACGAGCGATTGTCTTTGAAATGGTGAGCGCAGAGGCGATTGGTGGGACGCCTGACTATACCGCCCCTACGGTTGCGAACGAAGGCGAAGCAATATCCTTCGCCGAGGTTTCCATTGCCTACGAAACCTCAGCCAACGCGCAGTTGTACCAACGCGAGGAATTGGCTGTGGGGGCGACAGTCTCAGGCCCAGCGATCATACTAGAACCAACCGGCACAAACCTTGTCGAACCTGGCTGGGAGGCGACGGTTGATGTCCATGGAAACCTGATCCTCAACCGCATCGCAGAGGCTCCACGCCCACCGGCGGCGGGTACAAAGGCTGATCCGGTTGTGCTTGAGGTGATGAGCAATCTTTTCATGTCCGTCGCAGATCAGATGGGCGCGACCTTGGCCAATACTTCTTGGTCGGTGAACATCAAGGAACGGCTCGATTTCTCATGCGCTATTTTTGATGCGCGTGGTGATTTGGTCGCCAATGCGCCGCATGTGCCGGTGCATTTGGGCTCTATGTCTGACAGCATAAAAACAGTGATGCGGTTGAATCCTGATGTGGCTGAGGGCGATGCTTATATGCTGAACTCTCCCTACAATGGCGGGACACATTTGCCGGATGTTACCGTGGTAACGCCTGTGTTTGTGGATAGAACGCCAGCGTTCTGGCTCGGCAGCCGCGGCCACCATGCCGATATTGGCGGGCGCACGCCGGGATCCGGGCCGCCCGATAGCACCCATATCGAAGAAGAAGGCGTGTTGATCGACAACGTGCAATTGGTGCGTAAGGGCACATTTCTAGAGGATCAGGCGCGGGCTGTATTGGCGTCGGGCAAATACCCCTGCCGCAACATTGATCAAAACATGGCCGATCTAAAGGCACAGGTCGCGGCGAATGAAACGGGGCGGCAAGCGCTGTTGAAGGTATGCGAGGCCTACGGTGCAGATGTCGTAACGGCCTATATGGGGCACGTGCAGGACAACGCGGCAGAAAGCGTGGCGCGCGTGATTGAAGGCTTATCAGACGGCCGTTACAGCTATCCGATGGATGAGGGCCAAGTGATCGAGGTTGCGGTGTCTGTCGACAAAGAGGCGCGGGCGGCCACGGTAGATTTCACCGGTACGGCGACCCAGCACTGCGGCAATTACAACGCGCCAAAGGCCGTGTGCCGCGCGGTTGTGCTCTATGTGTTCCGCACGTTGGTTGGCACGAATATTCCGCTGAACGAAGGGTGCTTGCGGCCGATCAATATCATCGTGCCCGAAGGCTCAATGCTGAACCCGACCTATCCGGCCGCTGTGATTGCCGGGAATACGGAAGTCAGTCAGGCGGCCTGCAATGCCCTGATCGGTGCGCTAGGCTTGATGGCGTGTAGCCAAGCCACGATGAACAATTTCATTTGGGGCAATGACAGTTTCCAAAACTATGAAACCATCGCTGGTGGAACAGGGGCCGGACCGGGGTTTGATGGGTGTGATGCGGTGCAAACGCATATGACCAATACGCGGATGACGGACCCGGAAGTGTTGGAAAAACGGTTCCCGGTGAGGTTGGATACCTTCGGCATTCGCGATGGTTCCGGCGGGGCAGGGCAATGGCGCGGTGGGCATGGATCGTATCGGGAGATGACGTTTCTAGAGCCCGTCACTGTGACGACGCTGTGCTCGCACCGTATTGTGGCGCCCTACGGCGTGAACGGTGGGGCATCAGGGCAAGTGGGTCACAACTGGATACGCCTTCCAGACGGTAACACACGCAATCTGCGCGGGAACGATGAGGTCGATTTACCCGCGGGCGGGACTTTCATTCTTGAAAGCCCCGGCGGCGGTGGTTGGGGTCAATCGTAGCGCAGCTCCGTCGCTTTGCCGCGGAAGATTGTGTAGGCCAGCACTGTGTAGCCTAGGATCGTCGGCAAAACGATGCAGGTTCCGATCAGGATGATGAACAGGCTTTCTGGCGCGCTTGCTGCGTCATAGATTGTCAGTTTTTCCGGCACGACGTAAGGGTAGAAACTGTAAGCCATGCCTGCGAAGGCCAGCACCCAAAGCGCCGTTGCCGCTGCGAAAGGCAACCATGATCGCGCGTCCGCTTTAAAGGGCATCCGACGTAGCATCGACCAGAGCCACACCACCAAGAGGCCGGATAGGATTGGCAGCGGTGACAGGTAGAGGATGCTTGGGAAGCTGAACCACTTGTCAAAGATGCGGTCACTGACAAACGGTGTCGCCAGAGAAATCGCGCCTATCCCGAGGACCAATCCCCAGATGCCGCCCTGCGCCCATGACACGGCTTTGAATTGGAGGTCTCCATCCGTCTTATGTATGATCCAAGTCGCGCCGATGAAACTATAGCCGACGGTCAGGAACACGGCTGTCAGCATCGCAAAACCAACGTTGCCCCATGTCCAGTCCAACCCCATCACATACAGGCCAAGCATGAAGCCCTGAGAAAGTGATGTGATCAACGACCCTGCAAAGAAGGCGTTGTCCCAAAGGCGCTTGTACGCAGCTGGTGCTTTGACCCGAAACTCAAACGCAACGCCGCGTAGGATCAAGCCGATCAACATGATCGCAACAGGCAGATAAAGTGCTGTCAGGATTTCTCCGTGGGCCGCAGGGAAAGCCACCAGCATCAGGCCAATTGCAAGCACCAGCCAAGTTTCATTGGCATCCCAGAACGGCCCGATCGAGGCGATCATGCGATCCTTTTCCTCGCCATCGGCAAAGGGGAACAACACTCCTACGCCCAAATCAAACCCGTCCAACACAACGTAGATCAGGATCGACACGCCCATTAGAAAGGCGAACACGAAGGGGAGCCAGACGGTTGGGTCTCCAAAATGATACATCGACTTTACTCCGCTGGAACTGGGTTTGGAGCAGCGATCCCGCCACCAAGGTTTTCCCCTCGCGACGCCTTACGCGCGAGATAGAAGATCACGCTGATATAGGCCCCTAGCAAGATCGCATAGACAGCGAGGTAGGTCAGCAGAGTGGATAAGACCATCGGTGCCGGTACATCAGCAACCGCTTCTTTGGTCGTCAGAACACCCTGCACCAGCCACGGCTGACGCCCGATCTCTGTGGTGTACCATCCCGCGAGCGTGGCAAGCCATCCGCTGAAGGTCATGCCGACAATGGCCCATAACATCACTGTGGGTAGACCTTCGACACCACGGCGTTTGCGCAGCATCGTGACACTTGCCGTCCAGCTTAGCAGCAACATGGCAATGCCTGTCCCGACCATCACGCGGAAAGACCAGAAAACAGGGGCGACGTGGGGGTGCATAACTTCGCCGTCTTCGGTTACAAAGTCATTCAACCCGGGAACTTCTCCATCCGCATGGTGTGTCAAAATGATCGAAGCTAAGTCTGGAATCGCAATTGCGAACCTATTTTCACGGGCCCCATCGTCAGGGATCGCGAACAAAATCAAAGGAACATGTGTATCTGTGTTCCAGTTTGCTTCCATCGCTGCCACCTTCTGCGGTTGGTACTCTAACGTGTTAAGACCATGCTGATCGCCAACGAACATCTGTATGGGGATCAAAATGGCTGCGCCGAAAATGGCGGTCTTCAAGGCAGCGCGCACGCCTTCGGTCCTGCCGCCGATCAACCAGCGGAAGGCTGAGACGCCGGCGATGAGGAAACTGACAGTCAGGAAACTCGCAAGCAACATATGGAAGAACCGATAGGGCATTGAAGGATTGAACACGATGGCCCACCAATCCGTGGCATGAGCGACGCCGTCGATCATTTCGAACCCTTGCGGCGTATGCATCCAAGAGTTCAGGACGATGATCCAAAACGCGGACATCGTGGTTCCGAAGGCAACGAGGAAGGTGGCAAGCGTGTGGACCCAGCTTGGCACACGGGACACACCAAACAGCATAATGCCAAGGAAAACCGCCTCTAAGAAGAAGGCTGTAAGGACCTCATAGGCGAGCAATGGACCAGCAACGTTGCCCACCTTTTCCATGAATCCCGGCCAGTTGGTGCCGAATTGGAACGACATCGTGATGCCAGACACAACGCCCATCGCGAAAGAAAGCGCAAAGATTTTGACCCAGAAGCCATAGGCATCCATCCAACGCTGCTCACCCGTGCGATTGTAGCGCAGTTTGAAGAACAAGAGCACCCAACCCAGAGCGATGGTGATCGTAGGAAACAGGATGTGAAATGAAATATTTGCCGCAAACTGGATACGCGACAAAAGAAGTGTGTCTAGCATGTTCGGCCTCTTTCGGGGTTTGTGACCTTTGCGCTTAATATACACCAACTTAGCAGGTTTTCATTAGGGTGCGACAGCAGGGCGCAAGTGGGTTAAGTTCATGAAACCTATGAAAAAGCGGCTTGCATTCAAAACATGTTTGCTATGCATATCGACGTGTTGAGGCGTTAAGGTGGTCTCAACATTGCACCGAAACAGCCTGTTTAGACCTTACGCGGGAGACCACTATGGCAGACGGATTTTTGACGACACACGTGTTGGACACCGCACGCGGATTACCTGCTTCGGGCATGGACATCGCGCTCTTCCGCCTGAACGGGGTGAACAGAGAGCATTTGGTCACAATGACGACCAATGACGATGGCCGCACAGACAGCCCCATTCTTCCTGCTGGCGCGTTCGTGACCGGCCAATATGAGCTGGTTTTCTACGCAGGCGCCTATCTCGATGCTGTAGGCGTTCCATCGGAAGACCCGCGGTTCTTGTCAGATATCCCAATCCGCTTTGGCATCTCGGACCCAGACAGCCACTACCACGTGCCCTTGCTGATCTCGCCGTTTGGGTATTCCACTTATCGCGGGAGCTAGGGCTTAAAGAACGACCATTCCGTTCGCTGCGAATAAGGCGCGGTTGGCGTTACTTTGATCGATGGAAATCCGCGATGTGTTGGCGCATCCGGCCAGTTTTGCGCTTCGATGGCCAACCCTTCATACCTTGACCGGTCGGGCCGAATAGCGTCTCGACCATCATAGACCTGAATACCATTTTGATCTGTTGCAACATGCATCCCCACACCGGAGGTCCCTTTGAGCGTTAAAACGCGCCGTAAGGGTTCGGAATTTGTGGACAAGCAGAAATTCGTGTCCAAGGGTGGCTCTTGAGGTTGGATCGAGCGGATAGTTCGAAAATCCATAGCTTCGCCGGCAACCGATTGTATTTCGCCGTTTGGATGAAAATCTTCGGTTGTTGGAAGATAGTGATCAGCTTGGACTTCTAACGAATGGCCCGACCAATTTTCGGTGCCATCGAAATTCCAATAGCTGTGATTGGCGAAGTTCATCAGGGTTACGGTGTCCGTCGTCCCGGTGACAGACAACGACAAAGTCGCAGGTGCTGATACGGAATAGGTCGCTTCAATACTGCGGTTGCCCGGTAAACTACATTGGCCATCCACAAGGTCGCACCGAAGCGTCACAGACGTCTCGCTGACCTCAACAACTTCCCAAACCTGAAGAAGTGTTGAGTCGCTGCCGGAGTGTATGTGAATACGGCCGTCTTGGTTCCGTTCTAGCTCATACATCATGCCATCGACCAGCACACGCGCCGTGCTGATGCGATTGACGATGGGACCGATAAGTGAGCCGTGGTAGCGCATATCGCCTTCGTAGTCAGATAGGGTGTCGGAGCCGAGCGTCAGTGATCTATCGACTCCCACGATGCGCACGTCCTGAACCACCGCACCCCATGTGAGGACCGACACCGACAAATCACCGTCTTCAAAGGTGATTTTGTGAACCTCACGCCCGTCTTTTGTTGTGCCAAACGGGGTCATCACAGCTCTTCCCAGTGGACCCCAGCTGGCGGGATCTCAGAGCCATTCCACGCGATGCTCTCGGGCGCGTAGTTAAAGACGAACCGATGCGTTTTCGTGCAACGGGTGCGCAGCCCATTGGGCAATTCCGTCGTCTCAACACCGGCTTCCTTAAGAATGTCCGATAAGAGGGACCTAAATGTCTCGTCGTCGGGCCATCCGGCGAGGTAACGGATATGGTCGTTCCCCATCAACGCTGGTAGGCCGCCCTCGGTCTTGCGATAGACCTCCGCATCGCCGTCCAAATGCTCGAACCAATGCCGGAAGCCGCCACCATTTTCCAAGGCAATGACATCGGTTGGTGGAATGCTTTCCGTTAGTGCTGCGGTCACGTCCGTATCGGGCAGATTTGGCCCCATTGGAGAGGAGATCGAAAGCTCGTCAGTTTTCGTGTCGCTGCGTGGACCGACAAGGGCGATGCCTTCATAGGTTTCCAATGCAGACCGGAAACGATCGGAAAGCTTCATAATGCCGGGTGCAACGACAATCCTATAGCCGGAGAGGTCATTCGTCTCAGGGCTAATAATGTCGATATCGACACCCAAGCTGCGCAACGCGCGGTAGGCGGCGAAGGCGAGCCGAAACATATCGAAATCTGCGCCTTGAGGCTGTGTGTCCCACGCCCAAGCGCTCTCATAATCAAAGACCAAGGCAACAGGCGCGTCCGCAGTGCCGACATCGGCAAGCCCCGCAATCTCATCTGCGAGTTGCCGCGCCTCTACCTGCGCAGGTGCGTTTTCGTTGTCAGGCCGCAGTAGTCCTGCGTGCATCTGCTCTTGCGCCCAAGGGGCTTGCCGCCAGCGGAAGTAGCATACCGTTTCAGCGCCATGGGCGAAGGCTTCCCATGCCCAAAGACGCGCCATGCCTGGCAGCGGGGCGGGGTTGTAGGGTGCCCAGTTCACCGGACCGGGTTGCTGTTCCATCACCCACATGCGGCCCTTGCCAACAGCGCGATACAGGTCGTGGTGAAAGGCTTGATTGTCAGGATGCCCTTGGCGGAGGAAATATTGCTTTTCCTCGGGCGTCCCTTCGATCCGGTCGCTCAGGAACCCAATCGGGTAACTGTCCCAAGATGCGATATCGAGGTCTTCTCCAACAGCCCAATGATCGAAGGTCGTCACCCGACCCATATAGTTGTGGATAAGAGGCGCGTTGGTGTGTTTGCGCAGCTCGTCAGCTTGCACTTTGTTGAAAGCCGCGACTTGGTCAGAGCTATACCGCCGGAACGCCAAGACATGTGCGGGGTTCGGTTCTGTCACCGTGAGGTTTGGAAGTTCGATTTGATCGAAACTATCGTAGTCCATCGACCAAAACACATTGCCCCAGGTACGGTTCAGGGCATCGGTGGATTGATAGCGCTGCGACAGCCAATCGCGAAAACCGGTAAGAGCCGCATCCGAATAGCTGAGTGTGGTGTCGTGACAGTCATATTCATTGTCGATCTGCCAAGCGGCGATATGTGGGTTCGCGCCATATCGTTCGCCCATCAATTGCACGATGCGCTGGCATTCCTTGCGATAGCCTTGATGGCTGAAATCATAGTGCCGTCTTGATCCGAATTTACGAACCCGCCCTTCGGCGTCTACGGGGAGCATATCGGGCATCTCATCCACCAACCAACGCGGTGGCGTGGCGGTCGGTGTGCCCATGATGATCTTCAAACCCGCAGACCCGAGCGTTTCCACAGCCCGATCCAGCCAGCCCCAATCAAAGACCCCGCGGGAGGGTTCCATCCGCTGCCACGCGAATTCTCCGATCCGCACCCAGCTGAGGCCGGTTTCGACCATACGACGGGCGTCTTCGGCCCACATCTCTTCGGGCCAATGTTCGGGGTAATAGCAAACGCCGAGCGTGCGTTTCATGGTCGTCCTATTGAGTTTATTGGCCAAGATGAAAGAGCAGGGCGTATCAGAGGATCACGCGGTGCTCTTTCTGGCCGGTGTATTTCGTTTCAATGGCAAAGGTTTTGCCGTGATCGCCACCTGTTTGGCCAACCGAGGCCGAGGTACAGAAAAGGGTGGAGAGGTCTTCGCCACCAAATGACGGGCAAGAGGATTGGATTGCGGGTAGGTCGAACGCTTCGATGAACTCACCGTCTGGAGCGTAGCCAGCAACGCGGCCGACGCCCCATTGTGCGCTCCATAGGTTGCCGTCGGCATCAACTACAGCGCCATCTGGGCGGTAGGGTGTGCCGGTCAGGTCGAGGTGCACGTAGGCTTCGCCCTTGGGCCAACCATCTTCGCCCAATGGGAGCGCCATCACCAGTTGGGTATCGGTGTCTGTGTAATAAGCTGTTTTCCCATCGACGGCGAAACAGATACTATTGGAGATGGTGACGTGGCCGACGATCTCTCGCAGCTCGCCTTTGTAGAACCGATAGATTTTTCCGGCGTAAGCTTCGGCTGATTTGCCCATGGTCCCGATCCAAAATCCGCCTTGGGGGTCCGCGCGGCCATCGTTGGACCGAGTTTCTGACGTGTCGGCTTCGAGGTCTATGATCTTTTCCTGCGCGCCGGTTTCGATGTTGAATCGGAACAACTGGGTTTCAGAGGCGATCAGGAAATGATCGTGATCAACCCAGCCTGCGGCTGATACATGCTCATCAAACTGCCAATGCTGGCCTTTCGTGTGCAGCCGCTTGCGCAGAATATCAAACCAGAAGAATTGTTTGCGCTCTGGATGCCAAAGCGGGCCTTCACCCAATTCGCAGATGGTGTCGTCGTAGATCATTGCGCTGCCTCATCATACGCCGCAACCAGATCCTTGGCGCGCGCGGCAACTTCTGCAACAGAGAAACCTGCTTTATAGAGCGATGAGCCAATCCCAAATCCATCTGCGGTGGCAGCCATCCATTCTGCGAAATTATCGGCGCCTGCACCTCCGACCGCAAAGACTTGCGTGCTTGTCGGTAGGACCGCGCGAATGGCTTTGATACCATCGGGGCCAAGTAAACTGGCGGGGAAGATCTTTAGCCCATCGGCGCCGGCCTTGAGGGCGGCAAAGCACTCGGTCGGTGTCATCACGCCGGGCCAGCTTTGCATGCCTGCAGTTTTGGTGGCGACAATGACGCGCTGATCGCAGTTTGGAGAGACGATGAGTCTGCCGCCTGCTTGGGCCACGCGCCCGACATCGTCCGTTGAAAGAACCGTGCCTGCGCCGATCAATGCATCCGTTCCGAATGCGTCGGACATGGCTTTGATGCTGTCGAACGGATCAGGCGAGTTCAGGGGCACCTCAATGCGATCGATGCCTGCATCGATAAGGGCTTCGGCAATAGGGGTTGCTTCTGGCGGTGTGATACCGCGCAAGATCGCGATCAATGGGCGCGACATGGGCTACTCCTTGTATTTGCGATAGGCGGCCGCCAATCCGGCCAAAGTGGCGCGTTCTGCCTGCACCTGTATGGCGGGAACGGACTGCGTTGCCAATGCGTCGACATAGAGTTTTGCCAGCGGTCCCGCCCCAAGAACAGCAACTTGTTGGCCGAGCCAATAAGGCTTTGCCCCTGCGAGTTCTGCTCCAATCAGCAATCCCGAAAGGCGCCCTGTTGCCATGTCTGGGTCTTGTTCGCTCAACAACCCTTCTGCTCGCAAAGAAAACAGACGCGCCGCCAATCGTTCGGGCCGCGCCATTGCTTCGTCCAAACCTCTTTTGAACCCGGCTTCATTAAGGCCATCGCCAACCGAATGCCGCAGGACTGAGCTTTTGCTGAGAAGCGAAAACATCTCGCCAGTCATGAAAGTCTGGAAGCTCACCACTTCATTCGCGCTGATATGAACCCATTTGGTGTGGGTGCCGGGGAGGCAAATCACGCCATCCCAGTTGGGGTTAAGCGCGAGGAAACCAGCGATCTGGGTTTCCTCTCCCCGCATCACATCGGCAGGGTCCATCTGCCGGATACCCGGAATAATGCGCACATCTAGGTTTGGATCGGTCACGTCGGGCGCGAAAAACGCGCTGGGTGACGTTTCGCAAGGGACGGTGCCGTAGGTCGCCTCGGTCCAGCCTTGTCGACTGCCGACCATGCCGCAGGCGATCACTGTTGTCCGGCCAGTGACCCATGGGTCAACCAGCGCCTTGAGCGCGGGTTCGTAGTCTTCGCGGTTGAGCCTACCCATTCCGCAATCAGACTCGGCACTCTCGACGATTGTGCCGCTCTCGGACATGCCCCAAACGCGAAGGTTACTTGTGCCCCAGTCGGCGGCGATCCAGTCAACCTTGCTCATCCTGTGACCACCCGTCCGGCATCAATGACGAGGACTTGGCTCGTCACCATGGAGGAGGCATTCGAGGCCAAAAACAGTGTCGGCCCAACGATGTCTTCCGGTTTCATCATTTCAGGAATGCACTGCTCTGCTTGGTATTTGGCAAGACCCTCAGGCGTCGCCCATTTGTCGAGCTGTTTTTCTGTCAGAACCCAGCCGGGGGCAAGGGCATTTACCCTGATCCCGCGATCTCCCCATTCGCGCGCCAATGCGCGGGTCATTCCTGTGATACCCGCGTTTGACGTCACATAAGGGGCCATTCCCGCCGCACCGAACATATAGCTGATGGAAGAGAAATTGATGATCGTGCCACCGTCCGGCATCAGGCGGGCAGCCTGTTGGCATGCAAAGAAATAGTGCTTGAGGTTGACGTCAATCATGTCTTGCCATTGGGCTTCGGTGACGTTGATCGCCTCCATCCTCAAATCGTTGGCGGCGTTATTAACCAGCACACCAAGTGGACCGAACTTATCGACGGCTTGCTGCATCGCGTTTTGTAGTGCTTGGGTATCCGTTACGTCGCACTGAATAAACAGTGGCGCGGTTTTGGCCGTTTCGCCTAGCTCTCCCGCGAAATCCGAATAGTCGGACCGTCCGACGAAGGCTACCTTTGCCCCTTGGTCGACAAACCCTTTGGTCAGCGCGGCACCAATTCCGCTGCCACCGCCGGTGATGAAAACGGTCTTGCCGTCGAGGTCGGGGAAACGCGCCGTCGTCATAGTTTCCGCCCTTCCAACACCCACATGCGTTCGGGGAATGTCCACGGCAAAGTGACCCCGTGGCGCATCAGATATGCGCCTGAAAGCGTGAGGTCGTCGGTTTTCAGCGCTGTCGTTCCGCGCGATAATCTTGAGGCCGTATCCCGATTGATCAGCCGGAGGGAGTACATTGCATCAGGCTCTAGGGCGGTCAGGCGCAAAGGGCGCGGCGCGATTTGGGCGGACGTGGCGGCTTTGCCAGCGAAGACAACGAACTGGCTACCATCTCTGGCGTGTTGTTGTTCAGCAATGACGGCAGGGTCTGCGCTGTCTAGGCGGAGAATATCTGCGGTCGTCATCCAATCGCGGTTGGCTTTCCACCAAGACGTGACTTCAGTGAGCACGCGCGCTTCGTGGTCGGTCAGCTCTCTGGGGTCCATCTCGAACCCCATGTGTCGTTGCGCTGCGACCCATGCGCGGAATGAAATATCCAAAGTCCGGCCTGAGGTGTGACAGACGCGTGGGCCGACGTGGCTGCCGGTCACGGCCAAGGGCAGGAACAGCGCTGCATCATGCTGAATTCGAAGCCGTTCGAGCGCGTCATTGCTGTCTGACAGCCAGACACGCTGGGTGCGTTCGAGGATGCCAAAATCAATCCGTCCACCGCCGGAGGCACAGCTTTCGATTTCCACCTCAGGAAAATCAGAGCGAAGGCGGTCAATCAGCGCGTAAGAGCCGCGCGTTTGTGCCGCGTCAGGCATCGGTAAGACGCGATTATGGTCCCATTTGATGTAGTCGATGTCATGATCTCGCAGGATCGCCGACATGCGATCGTAAAGATAATCGCGCACCTCAGGTAGGGCCATGTTCAGCGCCTTCTGCTGACGCCCCAAGGTTTGATCTTCCGATCCCAGAACCCAATGCGGATTGGCACGGTGGATGTCGCTGTCTTCGTTGATCATCTCTGGCTCGAACCAGATGCCAAACGTCATATCCAACCCATGGATATGGTCGATCAGTGGAGATAGACCATCAGGGTACTTACGAGGATCGACCGTCCAGTCAGACAGGCTGCGCGTGTCGTCGTCGCGTTCGCCGAACCAACCGTCATCAAGCACGAAGCGTTCTGCACCCAAAGCCGCCGCGCGATCTGCAATGTCTTTGAGGACAGGCAGCTTGTGGTCGAAATAGATCGCCTCCCAACAGTTGTAATGTACCGGGCGCGGCGTGTCAGGCTTGGGCCAGGTGACAATGCGTTCGCGCAAATGGCGCTGAAAGCTCACCGCGCAACCGTTCAGGCCGGTGTCGGAGTATGTGATGTAAAGTGGCGCGGTCTTAAACTGGGTCTTCGGTTCCGTTTCCATGCGGGCCGCATGGCCCCATTGGATTTGCCGACGCCCATCTTGCAGTTCTTCCGCAATCATCTTGTGGCCACCGGACCAGCCGTAGTGAAACCCGTAGCATTCGCCTTGCGTATTTGTCGTGCCAATCGTCGGGATCAACAGGGTTGGAAAATGCTCATGCCCTGTCCGGCCGGTCCGGTTCTCTCGATAGCGCATCCCAGCTGACCATTGCGTACGGCCTAGCTGGAACTCTCCACACCAGCGGCCAGAGACGTCGATCATCTCTTCTGACTGTTGCGGCGCGGGCAGGACAGGGGCCGCAAGCCAGTGCAGATGAACGGGCCGTGTGGCGTCTAGCGTCGTCTGGCACATGACGACGTTGGTCTCTACATCTGCTGCAAAGTCAAACGTCAGCGTCAGGTCGTTCTTTGTGTCCTCATACACCAATTGAAGTGTGCCGTTTTGGTCGGCAGATCGCAGGCAAAACTTGGGAAGCAACGGCGTCCCATCCGCGTCTCGGACGATCAAACCGGGCTGGCCGGGGAAACTTCGCGTGGCTTCAGGGCAGAGGGACAGGTCTGGATTCTCGTCCAACATGCCACCCGTGACGTCAATCACATGCGCTGCGTGTATCGTCTCCAAGTCTTCATCGTCTGGCAAACGCGCGCCCCAATAGACGACTTGCGGCAGGCGATCATTGCGCGTGGTCAGCACAAGGGTCTGACGCCCATCATCCAGACGCCATGCGCTGCTGAGACGCTGCGGCGTCCTATCCAGACCAACGCCATCAATAGATGTTTCAGAGACGCTAGGCGTCTGTGCCATCAAATCTGCCATCTGTGCGTCCGTTTACTTGACCGCCCCGAGGGTCAGGCCAGCGATAAAGTGTTTCTGCATCAAAAAGAACATTGCCACTGGTGGAAGCGCTGCAACGATCGATCCGGCACTCATCAAATGATAGGCTGCGCGGAACTGGCTGTTGAACGCTGTGATCCCAGCGGTCACAGGCTGCGCGTCCGGCCCTTGGGTCAGGACGACGGCCCAGAAGTAATCGTTCCAGATGAAGGTGAAGATCAGAACCGACAAGGCGGCGATCGCCGGCTTCATCAATGGCATCACGACGAACCAGAAGATGCGCCATTCTGCAACACCCTCAACACGCGCAGCCTCGATCAATGGGAATGGCAACGCGCGGATGAAGTTCCTCATAAAGAGCGTACAGAACCCGGTTTGGAAGGCGATGTGGAACAGGATCAAGCCAAGCTTCGTGTCATAAAGGTTCATGCTCACGGTCAGGTCGCGCACGGGCACCATGAGGATTTGGAAGGGAACAAAGTTACCCGCGATGAACATAAAGAAGATAAAGAGGTTCCCTTTGAAGCGATAAACGCCGAGGGCAAATCCCGTCATGCACGCCAACGCCACGGTGCCAATCACCGTTGGGACTGTGATAACCACAGAATTCCACAGATACCGCGGCATGTCAGATTCAAAGAAGACCTTGCCGTAGTTGTTGAAGAACTCAAATGAGGACGGAAGACCCCAGAAGTTGCCTTGAACAAAATCGGAGTCCGGCTTGATTGAGAAAATCATCACCGCGATCAGTGGTAGCAGCCATAGGATCAGCGCGATGGGTAGCAAGGCCTGATAGCCGACTTGGACGGAGCGGGATTGCTGTTCGATTGGTCTTGGAAACATCTAACCAGCCCTCCTATCGCGCGGCCTGCTCGTCGCGCCACATCGAGTATAGGAAGTAGACGATGAAGCCGAGCATGATGAAGAAAAGGACGACAGCGATTGCGGCGCCGTAACCCATACGGAACCCGAATTCAGAAAGGGATTCCTCGAACATGTAGAAGGACAACACGCGGGTCGAGCCGAATGGTCCGCCGTTGGTCATCACAGCGATGAAGTCAAAGGACCGAAGCGCACCGATAATCGTGACCACGAAGGCAATGAAGGTCGCTGGTTTGAGCTGTGGGATGATAACATACCACAGCATCTTCCAACCGCGCGCGCCATCAAGACGACCGGCCTCGACCTGCTCCGGATCAACTGCGTTAAGGCCCGTCAGATAGAGGATCATACAGTAGGCTGTCTGTGGCCAAAGGCCAGCGGCAATGATGCCGTAGGTGGCCGTGTTTGGGTTGCCCAAGACGCCACCGCGAATATCGATGCCGAACCACCCCGTCATTACATCAAAAAGGCCGTCGTTCGGCAGGTAGAACCAGCTGAAGACGAGGCCCACAACAACCTGTGAGATCACGAATGGGAAAAAAAACAACGACTTGTAAAGCCGGATACCTCTGACCGTTTGGTTCAAAAGCAGCGCGATAAACAAGCCCATTGGGATCGCGAGCAGATAGAGAACAAGCCAGCGAATATTGTTCCAAAAGGACGTCTCGAATTTACGGTCCATTCTTTGATCGCCAAGACCAAGAAGCCGCTCGTAGTTGTCCGTTCCGATAAATATCTTCTCACCCAATCCGTCCCATTCATGGAATGAGATCCAGAAAGATTGGCCAATCGGGATAATCACATAGACAGAGAAGAACAGGACCGCTGGTGTCAGAAACAGCCAAGGCGTGATCGCAATTTCATTGCGCTTGTACCATCCACGTTGGGGTGGTGCATTTGTGCTGGCTGTCGCCATGGCGTTCCCTTCCAAGGTCAACTCATGCGGAAGGCCAATCGCGGCCTTGCGAATGGGTTGAAAAGGGGCGGCGCAATGCCGCCCCAGATCAGATTAGTTGTAGATCCGCTGACGCGTTTCTTCGAGGCGGTCCAAGATGTCATCCAGGTTGTCTGGGAACACCATGAACTCCTGCAAGCCTTCCATGCCGACAGATGCCATTTCTGCATCGAAGTCACGGTCAAAGAACTGCATGATGCCGCCGCCAGCATTGTTGGACAGCATGTCGAAGCCTTGCTGAATGAACTTGTCATCCGCGATAGACGCGTTCGCGTTCACAGGAAGTTGACCGAGTGCGTCGCCGCCGTTGATCTCGGTCTGAACTTCAGGAGATGTGACATAAAGCAAGAACGCTTTCGCTGCGTCTACGTTCTGAGCACCAGAGGCGATGTGGAACGTATCTGTTGGCGCATCTTCTGCATAATCAACATCTGGGTTGATCACTGGGAACTGGTAGAAGTCCAGCTGATCATCCGTCAGACCACCGTCGCGGAACGCCGCAACAGAGAAGTTACCCATCAGGTAAGCTGTTGCTTCACCGTCGATCATGAACGGCATCGCTTCCTGCCAGCTGTAAGACTGGTGGTCGTCGATGAAGGCGCCCATGTCGATCAGCTCGCGCCAGTTGGCGAAAGTTGCGCGCACGCGGTCGTCTGTCCATGGAACCTGACCAGTGGCCAGTTCGATGTGGAAGTCATAACCATTTGTGCGGGAGTTGATGTAGTCAAACCAACCGCCAGCGGTCCAAAGGAACTTGGACCCGATGGTGTAGCACTTGCGGCCAGAATCGATGATCGCTTGGCAGTTCGCTTTTTCTTCGTCCCAAGTTGCTGGTTCAGACAGACCCAACTCGTCAAAGATGTCTTTGCGGTAATAAACGCCCCACTGGTAGTATGTGTAAGGCACGCCCCACTGCTTACCATCAAGGGTCATAGCGCCCTTCGTGGAAGCAAGTGCAGCCATTTCAGGCTCTTCCCAAAGATCAGAGATGTCCATGAAAAGGCCTGCATCGACGTATGGTGTCATACGTGTTGCGGCATACCAGTTCACAACGTCTGGTGGGTTTGCAGACAGCGCGTTGCGGATCTGAGTTTTCCACGCTTCGCGGTCAACAATTGTCAGTTCCACAGTCAGGTCTGGGTGAAGCGCATCGAAATCCGCCGCCATCTTTTCCATCACCGCACGTGGTGCTGGGTTCGACATGTCAGAGCTGATGCGAAGTGTGCCGGAAAGCGCGTGGCCGTCGGCAGTTGCAGTTGTTGCTACGCCAGCAGCAACTAACGCCGCAAGCGACGTTTTCGTAATGGAATGCATGGTGTCCTCCCTAAATGCCTCCATGATGTAAACCGTGTCTCAAATTAGTTTCATTATTCGAAACTTGGTTTTGGATGTTGATACTAAACCGCGAGTCACCTAAGGTTGTCAACAGTCTCACGGTTACTCGCGGTCGAAATGTCGGCGTAGAAGATGGACCGGAGCAGGGAGGAAAACATGTCACGCGGATCCGGCGACGGTACGGTTGGCAAAGCATTGGAAGTGTTGGAAGAGGTCGCCAATTTTGGCCGACCTGTGCGCTTCAATGATGTGCTCGCTCAATCGCGCTTTCCTAAGCCGACGCTGTACCGCCTCATCCAAACGCTGACGAACCAAGGCATGTTGGATTTTGATCCTGAGCGGTCCACCTACGCACCCGGCGCCCGACTGGTGCGATTGGCCCACGCGGCATGGCAGCAATCCTCACTCGCTCAAGTCGCCAGCCCCTATTTACAAGAGCTTAGCGAGCAAACAGGTGAGACGGTCCACCTTGCTCAATTGGACAGCGCGCAGGTGCTTTATCTTGATAAGCGCAATGCAAAGCAGCCGGTCGAGATGTATAGCCAAGCTGGCAAAGTCGGACCCGCCTATTGCACAGGTGTCGGTAAAGCGATGATGGCGTTTTTGCCCGATGCTGAGGCTGAAAAGGTCATTGGCCAACAATCCTTTCACATCTTCACGGAACACACACTGGCGAATGTCGAAGCGCTGAAGGAAGAATTGGCTGAAATTCGGGAACACGGATACGGTTTCGATCGTGAGGAACATGAGCCCGGAATCATCTGCGTCGCCATGCCGATTCTCACCGAACGAGGCCGCCTGATTGGCGCGATGTCCGTCACCAGCACGACGGATCGCACGAATCTCGCAAGCCTCGAAAAGAATGTACCGCTACTGAAAACCGCAGCGGATGCCATTTCACGGGAAGCCCAAAGGTGGTCTTTCCCAGATCATCAGAAACAACAAGCGACAGGACTCTAGCCCATGCCCGGTGTATCCATGAACAAAGTCATCAAAAAATATGGTGACGTGCAGGTCATTCACGGCATTGACCTTGAAATCGACGATGGCGAGTTCTGCGTGTTCGTTGGCCCGTCTGGTTGCGGCAAATCCACATTGCTCCGCATGGTGGCGGGTCTTGAAGAAACGACAGAAGGCCAGATGCACATTGGTGAGCGTAATGTAACAAAGCTCGATCCGTCGGATCGGGGTGTTGCGATGGTGTTCCAGACCTATGCGCTATACCCGCACATGACGGTGGAAGAGAACATGGGCTTTGGTCTGAAGATGAATGGCCACCCAAAACCTGAGATCGAAGAGAAAGTCGCCGAAGCGAGCCGTATTCTTAAGCTTGACGAATACCTGTCCCGCAAGCCAGCAGCCTTGTCCGGTGGTCAACGTCAGCGCGTGTCTATCGGCCGGGCCATTGTCCGTGGACCAGATGTCTTCCTCTTTGATGAGCCTCTGTCCAACCTAGACGCGGAATTGCGTGTGGAAATGCGGGTTGAGATCGCGCGGCTTCACAAAGAAATCGGCGCCACGATGATCTATGTGACCCACGATCAGGTTGAGGCGATGACGCTCGCGGACAAGATCGTTGTGCTCCGCCTTGGCAACATTGAACAGGTCGGTGCGCCAATGGACCTCTACCGCGATCCAGACAATAAATTCGTGGCGGGCTTTATTGGGTCGCCCGCGATGAATTTCATGGACGGCAAAGTCGTGGATGGCGGCGTTGAAATTCCGAACATCGGCATGACCGTACCGGCGCCGATAGCGACGGCCTATAAAGGTCATGACGTCATCGCCGGTTTGCGGCCAGAGCATTTGTCCATCGATCCGAAAGGCGATGCATTGACCGTTGATTTGACGGAAAGCCTTGGCGGTGTGTCATATGCCTATCTGTCTGGTGCAACGGGCGAAAAGCTCGTTGTCGAAGAACGCGGTGATGATCGCGTCAGCGAGGGCGACAAAGTTGGTCTGAGCTTCGAGCCGGAACGGATGTATCTTTTCGATGCGAAAACGGAACAGCGTATTCGCGGTTGATAGGACAAGGCGTTGAGGTGAGAGGCCCCGGTTCTGTGACCGGGGCGGGTTTTAGCGTTTTCCGTAGTAAAGACCGACGACATGTTCCGCTTGCGCGAAGAACAGCCATCTTAGGGCAAGAACGCCCACGATGTGACTGATGACTGCGAACAGAGCGAGGATATGGCTTGCGCTGGCCTGAACCATCAGCAGCAAAACAAACGGAATGGCAAAGCCAAAGACCATTGAGATGATGCGCAGCTTCTGAACATGCTTGCGGCCAACTTCGAACGCAAACTCCTTCAGGAGGTAGTTTGACCCGGTATGCGGCGGCTCAAACGCGCGCACGCTGCCAATGCCGCCGAGACCCGTTGCATTGGCAAGGTTCGACCCACTTTCTGCGAAGCGCTTGTCGCCAGTAGCCCAGTAGTAAGCTGTCATGCCGCCAGCAATCACCAACATGATCAAAGCAATAACGATATTGCCCGATAGCAATGCACCGCCAGCCACCGAAAGATCGATAAAGAGCGCAGGGGTGCTCCAATGCTTCCAACGCGGTACGGTCTTCATTTGCGCATAGATCATGGAGGTCGTGTAGACGACGCCCAAGGACAGAACAGCGCCGACCCAACCCAAAATCGTGAGTTTGGTGCCAAAGAACACAAGCCCCGCGCCATAGATCGCCATAATGATCAAAGCCGCAACAGCACAAATGCCTTCACGGCTTAGCCAACTTGTCCGCCACTGGCTGAACGCTTTGATCGCGCGTTCCGGATGGCCCAAGTGGAAGGTCGACGCGATCAGGCCACCGACGGCCATGATGTAGGCGATGGCGAAAAACACGAAAGCGACCCAGCCTGTTGGGGCGGGAAATCCAAGGCCAAGAAAAAAGAGCAACCCAAATCCGATGCCGGAGAAGGTGTTGAAGATGATCACGGATGGTGCTGGATGCATTACTTTGATCCTCCTGGCATGGCTGTCAGGGCTTTGTCGAGCCACCCCATCAAACCCTTGGCGTCTTGCGCGACGGGCTCAAGGTAGGGGGCCAGAATATCGATCTCCGGCTCCACGTCCTTAGGGCGCGGTGGCAGGTATTTGTTCACAGGCTTGGTGCCTTGCTCTGGCATCAGATCAAACCCGCCGCGTTCGGCAACCAACTGGCTGACGTCACTGTCAGGATCACCAAGATCACCAAAGTGGCGCGCGCCTGCAGGACAGGTCCGAACGCAGGCAGGCTGACGATCTTCTTCTGGTAGGTTTTCGTTGTAAATCCGATCTACGCAGAGGGTGCATTTCTTCATTACACCTTCCGCCGCATCCAGCTCACGCGCACCATAAGGGCAGGCCCAAGCGCAGAGGCCGCAGCCGATGCAATCCTGTTCATTCACCAGAACGATGCCGTCCTCTTGCCGCTTGTAGCTTGCGCCAGTCGGACAAACGGTGACGCAAGGGGCATCTTCGCAGTGCAGGCAGGATTTCGGGAAGTGGATCAGCTGAGCCGCGCCTTGATCCGGCTGCACCTCATAAGAATGCACGCGGTTCAGGAACGTTCCCTGACCGGCGGCGGAATAGGCGTTTTGGTCAGACAGAGGAGCACCATAGTTTTCCGTGTTCCAGCCCTTACAGCTAACAACGCAGGCGTGACAGCCCACACAGGTATCCAGATCGATGACCAGACCCAGCTTTTTCGCGGAAGGTGGGGGGAGTGTCGTCATGATAAATCCCTCTCAGTGGGCGTTGGCACTGTCAGGCTAACAGGTTGTTCTTTTTCGGCATCCCAAGTGGCGATGAACCAAATGAAACTGGTCAGTGTCAGGGTCAAAAAGGCCTCGATCAGCAATAGGATCTGCAAATTGCTCATTCTCCAACCTTCCATTTCAGTTCTTTTGGCCCCTTTGGCACCGGTGATTTGATCGCTGGCACGGCGGGCAAACAGTGATTGGCCTGATCTGTTTTTTCGATCTTGACCCGCAGATCGAACCAAGCGGCTTGCCCTGTGATCGGGTCGGAATTTGCCCATCGAAGCCCGTCGCCCTTTGGTGGCAGAAGCTCGTGGATCAGGTGGTTAAGCAAGAAGCCTTTCGTCGTTTCGGATGCGTCCTCTTCCAAGGCCCAAGCGCCTTTGCGTTTCCCAATCGCGTTCCATGTCCAAACGGTATTTTCGTTTAGCGACGCCTGATGCGCGACGGGTACGACGATGAAACCGTGAGCAGACGATACCTTGGCCCAATCGCCCCCTTCAAAGCCGTTGGCTTCCCAAACCTTCGTTGGCAGGTACAGCGGGTTGTGCCCGTGAATCTGGCGCAGCCACGCGTTCTGTGTACCCCAAGAGTGATACATCGCCATCGGGCGCTGGGTCAGCGCGTGGATCGGGAATTCGTCAGGATCGACGTGACTGTCTTCAAACGGCGCGTACCAGATTGGCAGCGGGTCCATCGTTTCTTTGATCCGATCCCGCAAGTGATCCGGTGGCTGGCGCGTGCCGATGCCTTCGGACGCCAGTTGGAACTTGCGCATCGGTTCCACATAAAGCTGGAAGATGTAGGGTTGCACCACATCATAGAACCCCATCTTCACAGCCCAGTCCTGATAGGCCGCATTGAAAGGTTTGAAGTAGGCGCAGTCGTCCGGCACATGCTCGATCCAGAACCCACCGTTTTCGATATAGCGATCGATCTGGTTTGGGTTCACCTCACCTCGGCCATGATCATCGCCATTGCCTCGGAAACCGGCCAAAGGTCCAACGCCCGGACGGCGAATGTGGTTTGTGATGTAGTCAGCGTAGTCCTTATACTTGGTGCTACCGTCTTCATTGACAAAACCCGGCATCCCCAGACGCCCGCCAAGATCACAAAGCACCGATTGGAACCCGCGCACATCGCGATCTGGTTCCACGACGGGCCAACGGATCGCATCCGCGACACCATCCGCCTCACATATCGGACGGTCGAGTAGCGAGATACAGTCGTGACGCTCCAAATAGGTGGTGTCGGGCAACACAAGGTCAGCATAGGCCACCATTTCGGACGAATATGCGTCCGAATAGATGATGTTCGGGATCACATAGTTCCCGTCTTCATCCGTGTCGGTCAGCATGTTCATCACACCGGATGTGTTCATGGAGGAGTTCCACGACATATTCGCCATATACATAAACAGCGTGTCGATTTTGTAAGGGACACCGGCATGAGCGTTGGAAATCACCATATGCATCAGCCCGTGGGCCGACATCGGATTTTCCCATGAATAGGCTTTGTCGATGCGGATCGGGCTGCCGTCGTCGTTGATGCAAAGGTCTTCTGGTCCCTGCGTGTAGCCGAGATGCGGACCATCCAACGCTTCGCCCGGTGTCACTTTGCAATGCGGCTTGGGATGCGCGGTTGCTGGCTTCGGGTAAGGTGGTTTGAACCGCATCCCGCCGGGGGTTTCGACGGTGCCGAGGATGATTTGAAGCGTGTGAAGCGCACGGCAGGTCTGGAAGCCGTTTGAGTGCGCCGAGATTCCGCGCATGGCGTGGAAGCTGACAGGGCGACCGACCATTTTGCTGTGCGTCACGCCACGGAAGTCAGCCCATTCGCGGTCCAGCTCGATCGCCTCATCAAACGCGACCCGCGCTAGTTCTGCCGCCATTTGGCGGATGCGCGCAGGGGTCAGGCCGCATTTCTCGGCCACGTTCTCAGGTGCGTATTCGTCTGACATGTAGCGTTCAGCCATCGAATGAAACACGCTGCGGTGGGTGACGCCCTTGGCGCGATGGGTGCCGGCCAAATCAGGCTCGACGCCTGCACCATTCCACGGCGCAAGCTTACCTGTGCGACGGTCGATGACCTGTGGTTGCCCATCAGCATCGCGCAAGAACAGCCCTCGCTGTTCGCTCTTGGGGTCTTCGTTGATCAGCACGGATGCGTTGGTGAACCGAGCCAGATAGTCGAGGTCGATCTTTCCCGCTTTCATCAGGCAATGGATCATCGACAAAATGAACAATCCGTCCGTGCCGGGGGTGATGCCTACCCAGTCGTCGGCGACAGCATTGTAACCAGTGCGGATTGGGTTCACGCCCACGACCTTTGCGCCGTTTTTCTTGGCTTTACCGATACCAATCTTGATCGGGTTAGAGTCGTGATCCTCAGCAACACCAAAGATCATCACCATCTTGGTCAGGTCCCAATCCGGTTGCCCAAATTCCCAAAACGCACCGCCCATTGTGTAAATGCCGGCAGCGGCCATATTTACGGAACAGAAGCCACCATGGGCCGCAAAGTTTGGCGTCCCATAAGACTGCGCCCAAAGGCCGGTGAAGGACTGCGATTGGTCCCGACCTGTAAAGAACGCGAGCTTCTCTGGGTTTTTCTCTCTGATCGGCTTCAGCAGCCCAACCGCGATATCGAGCGCTTCGTCCCAGCTGATTTCCTCGAATTCGCCAGAACCGCGCGGACCAACTCGCTTCAAAGGCGCCCGCAAGCGCGAAGGCGCGTTGTGCTGCATGATCCCAGCGCTGCCCTTGGCGCACAGAACCCCTTGGTTCACTGGGTGATCTTTGTTGCCTTCGATGTAGGCAACCTTGCCATCCTTCATGTGGACGTTAATCCCGCAGCGGCAGGCGCACATATAGCAAGTCGTCTTGCGTACCTCGTCCGACACCTTAGGCGATGTATCTACATGGGGCTGGTCTAACGACATGGCATTCCCTTTCAAGCGAGTACGGTTCGGACCAACCCTGCACCGGCGAGCGAGCAAAGCAGAACCAAACAAAATGGACGATAATAGGCGGCGAACCGTTCTACAAACAGCTGTTGACCAAGAAACACTCCGAACATTGTGGGGAGCGCGAATATGAGGCCTCGGGTGATGCTGGTCGTGGTCATAACGCCAAAGGACAGCATGATGACCATCGACATGATCGAACTGAGGAAGAGGTATAGAACGAGTGTTCCACGCATCGAGCGCGCAGAGGCGTCACTGGCAAGGACGTAAAGTGCCACGATCATGCCGCCGACGCTTGCCAAACCACTTACAATGCCAGACACGACCCCGCTGCCGTAAAGCCCTGGCGTTGTAGCAAGGAAAGGCAACCGGATCTTGGTCAGTTGCAACGCGGCAAGCACCACGATGATTGTCAGGGCGATGGCTTTGGACGTGTCCACATCAAGCGACGTGGTGAGCCAAAGGCCAAACGGCCACCCAAGAGCACCACCAATCACAAGGCCATAGGCCGTTTTGCGATCTGCGTCGGCCCAGCCCCCCTTCATCATCATCAGTGATGCCGACATTTCCAACCACCAAAGCATCGGGATCAGCTCAACGGGCGGAAGGATAATGATGGCAGTAGCCATGATCAGCGCAGAGAGCGCGAACCCCGAAAAGCCGCGTACGATGCCGGCGGCAACAACAATGCCTGCCAAAATCCAGAACTCTTGTTCTGTTAGTCCGGCCATGTCGTAGAACCAGTTCATTGCCCAGCCTCGATAAGGCTCAGCGCATCGCGGGCAATGGCCTTTTCTTCGTCGGCCGCAATCACGTGGACGTCGAACGATCCAAAGCAGGACAAGTGCTCCACGATTTTTTCGCGCACGGGTGCTGCGTTCTCACCAATGCCACCAGTGAAAGCAACGGCATCGACTCCCCCCATAGCAACAATGGCCGAACCGGCGTGGCGTGCGGCCCAGTAGCAGAAATGCTCAACGGCAAATGCAGCATCTTCGTCATCGCGCTCCAACAAAGTCTTCATGTTGTTGTCGCCCGCCAGCGCCTTCAAGCCGCTGTTCTTATTCAGCATCCGGTCGGTTTCGTCTTCACCGAGCGCTTTTGACATCCGCAAAACCGCCGCGCCATCAATGTCGCCGGATCGCGTGCCCATCGTCAGGCCGGACAAAGGGGAATACCCCATAGAGGTCGCGATCGATTTGCCATCCTTGATCGCGCAGAGCGAGGCACCATTGCCGAGGTGCAGCGCCAGAAGTCGTGACGGCAAGTCCTCATCAAATTCGGCAACCATGTTCGCATAAGACAACCCGTGAAACCCATAGCGTCGGATGCCCGCGTCATGTTGCGTTTGCGGGATTGCGTAACGCACTGCCACATCTGGATTGCTCGCGTGAAAAGCAGTTCCGAAGCTGCAATATTGCGGCAGCTCTGGAGCAGCCTCTTGCAAGGCGAGGATGCCTGCAAGGTTGTGCGGATTGTGCAGCGGGGCGAGGGGCGTAACGTTCTCAATCGCGCTAATCACTTGCGGTGTCACTTGCGCCGGTTCGGTCAGGAGTGTCCCGCCATGGACGACGCGGTGGGCCGCGGCGCTTAACTTCTCCAGACCAACGCCATTCTCGTTCAATGCTGCAATCATTGCTGACAGCGCGTCGGCATGGTTGGCGGTTTCGATCTCTTGCGTCGTACCGCCAACTGATAGCGTGCCAGATGTTCCGATGTTTGTCACAGACCCGCTCAACACAGACGTCAACTGAAGGTCGAACACTTCGACCTTCAAAGATGACGATCCTGCGTTGAGCACCAAAATCATTTTGGCAACGCACACTTGATGGCGGCAAGAGCAACTGAGGCCATCCGCGCCGCCGCTGGATCAGCGCGAGAGGTTAGAAGGATCGGCACCTTGGCACCCGTCACAACACCCGCCGCACAGCCGCCGCCGATATAGACAAAGGCTTTGAACAGCGCGTTGCCGGACACGATATCGGGCACGATGATTGCATCCGCTTGGCCCGCTACAGGATCAGCGGTCAGTTTCTTGGTCGCGACCGCATCGGGCGACATGATCAGATCAAAAGCCAACGGGCCAGAGACATCAGCCTCTGGTACCGCGTCCTTGGCCCACTCCGCCAGTTCTTTTCCGTCCATCGACGATGGGACAGAAGGAATGGCGCTTTCGGTCGCTGATAGGATCGCCAGTTTAGGGCGTCCTGTTCCCAGCCGGATCAAAAGGTCAGATACCTCGCGGATCGCGTCTTGGCGTGTTTCCAAGTTTGGCTCAACGTTCACCGCCGCGTCGGAAATCAAGATCGGTTTCGATCCATCTGGTGGGCTGATGTGAAAGATATGTACAAACCGGCGACCCGTGCGCAGGCCAGCATCACGGCTTACCGCGGCTTTCATGAAAACGTCCGTATGCAGCTGCCCTTTCATCAGGACATCTGCCTCACCCGCGCCGCAAAGCTCTGCAGCTTTGCGCCCAGCCTCTTCTTCGCCTGTCGTGTCATGCAGGTCGAAATCAGAGATGTCCCAATCCAGCTTCGCCGCTTCAGCTTCGATCATATCCCGTTCGCCCACAAAGACAGGGATCATCAAGTCCGCCTCAGTCGCTTCTTTCGCCGCCTGCATGGGCAAGGGGGCACCGGCGCGGGCAATCGCCACACGCGGGCTTCCGAAATCTTGCCCCATCTTGATCAGATTGTCGGGGGCCTGTGGCTCGGTCGATGAAAGAAAGGAAGATGCTGTCATATCACATACTCATACTCATACTAATGCGCGGATTAACCCGAGCGCTGCGAGTGCTAAAAGAAGAATAATCGCGAACCGCCGAAACCCGTCGGGTGACGTCGCGTTGAACCGGCGGCTCCCCAGCCAGATGCCCAAGCCGAGGATGGGAAAAGCGATTGCGAGACCGCTCAAAGTGTCCAAGGTTACCAGCCCGCCGTGCCAGAGGAACGGCAATGTAATCAAATCCAAGCCAGTCAAATAGACGATCATCGTCGCGCGAAACGTTGCGGCGGCCATGGGCTGCGCGGTCATAAAGGCCGCAACGGGCAGTCCGCCAACTCCTGCACTGTTGCACACGCCCGAAACGACGCCTACGCCGATATGGCCCGGGGCCGCGATGCGACGTTGCAACGTCCATCCTGTCAGAAGGATCAGCGACATGATCAAGACGATCAATGACACTGCCAAGCGTGCGGTGTCTGATCCCACAGAAAGAATGAAAGAAACCGAAAAGGGCAGCGCAATCGCCGCCCCGCCCAGCATCGCAAAAACGCGCCGCCAATCGATGTGACCGCGAATACCGCGGGCTTGAAAGGCTGTCATGGCTATTTCGCATGCAAATACCACCGGTATCAAAGGCAACGGGTTGGTCACGAGGGCTGCGGAGGCGATGAAAATCGCCGAAAACCCGAAACCCGAATAGCCCCGGACATAGGCCGCGCCAAGCAGTGAAACTGCTAGAAACGCGGCCGTTCCGGGGCCTAGGTCAAATGGCACCGATTATTCGGCAGCCATGTCAGCGGCGTCGATCCCTGCAACGCGCACTGGCTTTTTCATCGCATCACGGCGGAAGGGCTCACCAAGTTCTTGGTTCAGCATAACTTCGATCAGTGTGGTTTTGTTGTTTTCCATCTGATCTTTGATCGCTGTATTCAGAACTTCGGTCAGTTCTTCCATGGTGCGTGCAACCACGCCTTTCAGGCCACAGGCTTGCGCGATGCCAGCAAAAGACACTTCTGTATCCAACTCTGTGCCGACAAAGTTGTCGTCGAACCACAGTGTGGAGTTCCGCTTTTCAGCGCCCCACTGGTAGTTGCGGAAGACAATCTGGGTGATCGCTGGCCAGTCGCCGCGCCCGATCGCGGTCAACTCGTTCACTGCGATACCAAATGCACCGTCGCCAGCGAAGCCCACAACCGGAACATCAGGTTGACCGATCTTCGCGCCAACGATGGATGGCAGACCGTAACCGCAAGGACCGAAGAGGCCCGGAGCAAGATACTTGCGACCTTCTTCGAAGTCCGGGTAAGCGTTACCGATCGCGCAGTTGTTGCCGATGTCGGAGGAGATGATCGCTTCACGTGGCAGCGCGGATTGGATCGCACGCCATGCCATGCGTGGGGACATCCAGTCAGGCTTGGCCGCACGTGCGCGTTCGTTCCAAGTTGTGCCTGGATCGTCATCCTCGTGATCCATGGACGACAGCTCTTGCTTCCACTTGGATTTCGTATCGGCGATCAGCGCCTTGCGATCTGCACGACCTGCATCCCCTGCGCCGTCAGACAGCTGCGCAGAGATGCCCTTGGCAACCTTCGCCGCATCGCCAACGATACCGACTGTGATCTTTTTGGTCAGACCGATGCGGTCAGGATTGATGTCGACCTGAATGATCTTCGCATCTGTCGGCCAATAGTCGATACCGTAGCCAGGGAGGGTGGAAAATGGGTTAAGGCGTGTACCAAGTGCGAGAACAACGTCTGCCTTAGCAATCAGTTCCATGCCTGCTTTGGAGCCGTTGTAGCCCAAAGGACCGGCGAACAATGGGTGAGAACCTGGGAACGCATCGTTGTGCTGGTAGCCAACGCAAACAGGTGCATCGAGTTGCTCTGCCAGCGCTTTGGATGCATCGATGCCGCCTTCGGAGAGGACAACGCCTGCACCGTTCAAGATCACTGGGAACTTAGCAGAGGACAGCAGCTCAGCAGCAGAAGCGACGGAGTTTTCACCACCTGGAGAGACTTCAAACGAAATCGGCTCAGGGATTTCGATGTCGACGACTTGAGTCCACATATCACGAGGGATGTTGATCTGCGCTGGTCCGGACAAGCGGTGCGCTTTCGAAATCACGCGGGCCAGAACCTCGCAAACGCGGGATGGGTCGCGAACCTCTTCCTGATAGGCCACACAGTCAGCGAAGAGATTCATCTGTTCCATTTCCTGGAAGCCACCCTGACCAATGGTCTTGTTGGCTGCCTGAGGTGTCACCAGCAGAACCGGTGTGTGGTTCCAGTAAGCGGTCTTCACAGCTGTCACGAAGTTTGTGATACCTGGGCCGTTCTGCGCGATCATCATCGACATTTCGCCCGTCGCACGTGTGTAGCCGTCAGACATGAAGCCGGCAGAGCCTTCATGGGCGCAGTCCCAGAACTTGATGCCAGCAGCGGGGAAGATGTCAGAGATTGGCATCATGGCGGAGCCGATAATCCCGAATGCGTGCCGAATGCCATGCGCTTGCAGCGTTTTGACAAAGGCCTCTTCAGTGGTCATTTTCATGGGTCTGTCCTTACAAATCGGTTCGAGCGCCCCATTAGGGGCGCGGTTATCTCGGCGGCACACTATGTTTTCGGCAGGGTCACGGTTAGGGCCAGTTCATGTGGCGACCTAAGGCCAGAGGCGATATTTCTTAAAACTGGACGCCTTCATTGTGTTGGAACCCACTGAATCAGTGTAAGCGCTTGCATTTAGCCCAATTCAGGTGAGATTTTCAATCGCTTTACCGATGAAAGACACGCCTTTCTCGATTCTTTCTGCCGGAATCGATGAATAGGCCAACCGAAAGTAGTTTTTGGGTGGCTTATCACCGGCGAAGAAGGGTGAACCTGGCTCGATTAGGACACCGTCGGCACGCAGTCTCTTGGCAAGTTCGATTGTGTCCACGGCATTAGGCGCTTCAACCCAAACGGATGAACCGCCATAAGCGCCTTTTCCCGCTACCGTTATGCCATGTTCGTCCAGCGCTGCGTCCAAGACCCGGCGTCTGTCGTGATAGGCACGTGCCATTCGGCGCACCAAGGCGTCGTAGTGGCCCAAGGACAAGAAATAGCTGACCGTACGTTGTGTGTGGCCGGGGGCGTGGCGAAAGACTGCAGCTCGGAGCGCTCGGGCCTCGCGGATGAATTGAGCTGGACCAACCAGATAGCCTAGGCGTAGGCCGGGGAACAGAGATTTTGAAAACGATCCGACGTAGATCACCCTTCCGTTTTTATCGAGCGATTTCAAAGAGGGAGAGGGCGGTTTGAGGAATGCCATCTCAAATTCGTAGTCGTCTTCGACGATCAAAAAGTCTTCGTTCTCTGCCTTGTTCAAAAGCTCATGCCGTCGCGTGACAGGCATCGTGGCGGCGGTCGGGCATTGATGGCTTGGTGTGGTGAAGACTACGTCGGTACCCTCGGGCAAATCCGCTGGAACCAAACCGTCTTCATCAACATCGACGGTCGCTAACTGGCATCGCGACTGGAGCAGAATGGAGCGCAGCGCCGGATAGCAGGGGTTCTCAATTGCGGCGATCCGGCGCTGCGTTAAAAGGATCTGGGCTGTGAGCCAAAGCGCGTTCTGTGCACCCATCGTCACCAAGATTTCATCAGGGCTGGCAGAAATGCCTCGGCGGGGTAAGGTCTGTCGTGCGATGAACTCGACCAACTGCGGATCATCGCCATCGAAATAGTCAGCGGTGAGCGACGCAAAATCTCGCTTTCCCAAGGCTTGCAACGCACACATGCGCCAGTTCGCTCCGTCAAAGAGGGTTGGGTCAGCTTGGCCATAGTTGAACGGGTATGTGTAATCGGCCCAATCTGCCGGCTTATCCATCCCGAGAATAGGGGCAAATCGCTGCCCAATCGCGCGGTTCCAGTCCACGTTGCTGCGGTTCGCGCGCTGCGCCGGGAAAGCGGGTGGTTCTGGGGCGTTTTCGGAGACGAAATAGCCGGAGCGGCCCCGAGAGGACAGATAATCATCAGCCACCAGTTCGGTATATGCCAGCGTGACCGTGATCCGGCTGACACCAAGGTGCTGCGCCATTTTTCGGGATGAGGGGAGTTTCTCCCCCCGCCGAAAACGTCCATCCAAAATCCCCTGCGCAACCATCTGTTGGATGCGTGCCTGAAGCGTGCCCTCGTTGCTAGGATCAAGGAAGAATGTCTCTAAAGGTATAGCCATGCCGCACATTGCTTTGGTCTTAACGACGAGTCAATTTGGACTTACGTCAAATTCAGATTGATATACTATTGATGCACTCGCGGTAACGAGCTAAATTCCACCCGTCGCACATCGCGGCACATTCTCAGGGCGGGGTGGAATTCCCCACCGGCGGTAAGTCAAAAGACAAGCCCGCGAGCGCCTCTTTTCTGAAGAGGGTCAGCAGATCTGGTGCAACTCCAGAGCCGACGGTCATAGTCCGGATGAAAGAGAATGGGTGCATCCCTGCTTTGGCAGGGCTGTCCTGTTTTGCCTTGGGTCAATCGCTGGCAAGAAAGGACAAATGCGATGACTCATATTACTTCAATTTCGCGGGACGGTCGTTTGATCGGCCCACTCTTCATGATTACGGCAGGGGCTTTGTTCGCAGGCGCCAATATGGCTGTCCAAGCCGCCGGAATGAGTTATGGCGTTCCGTCACCCACAACCGCCTTTTGGCAATATGCGATCGCAACGGTCTTTGCGGTTCCGATGCTATTGCGCAGCTCTTGGCGGACCGATCAATTAGGGTGGCATCTTTTTCGAGTGCTCCTCGCCGTCATTGGTGTCCAAGCTTGGGTTGCTGGATTGGCGGTTGTTCCGATCTGGCAGGCCATCGCGCTTCTGCTGCTCTCCCCCATATTCGTTTCACTTGGGGCCAAAGTTTTCCTCGGAGAACACCTCGGGAATGGCCGTTTGCTCGCCGTCTGTCTGGGGGCAGTCGGAGGTGCCGTCATCCTGAAACCGTGGGCGGATGGATTTTCGCCCCACGCCTTTCTGCCAGTTGCAGCTGCGGCCTTTTGGGCCGGATCGTCTTTGGTCACCAAGCGTCTGACCACAACCGAAAGCACTGAGGTTCTGACTGTGTACCTCTTGGCGCTCCTGCTCCCCTTCAACGCTTTCGCGGCCCTAGGATCAGGCTTTGCGTTAGGGCCGGATGCCATCGGGATCGTAGGCCTAGCTGGCTTGTTCACCGTTGCTGCGCAATTTTGCCTCGCCAAAGCATACAGCCTGTCTGACGCTGCTTATCTGCAGCCGTTCGATCACTTAAAGCTCCCGCTCAACGTCGGCTTGGGCCTTTTGGTTTTCGGCTTCGCACCGCCGGGGTCCATGTGGATCGGTGCTGCAATCATCGTCGCATCCAGCGCTTGGCTCGTCCACACGGACAAAACCTAGAAAAGAAAAAGCGCGCCGAAGTGCTGGCGCGCTTTCTCCACCGTGAGTGTTTCGCTTTAGCCCAAAACGCGTGTCATCGCTTGATCAACAGCGTCCACAACGTGGTTCAAATCGTCCTTGGTTGCGATCAAAGGTGGCGCGAACAACAGCGTGTTGTTGTAGCCTGGCAGCGACCGGTTCGTCGCGCCAATGATCACGCCTTGGTTCATACAATCGGCCACAATGCCCATGACTTTTTTCTCGTCCACAGGCTCCTTAGTGCTGCGATCCTGCACCAACTCGATACCGGCGAACAGACCCATGCCGCGCACATCACCGATCCAGTTGTGCTTATCCATCAATTCATGCAGCTTTTCATTGAAGTGCAGACCCATCGCTTTGGAATTGTCCAAAAGGTCTTCTTCAATGATGATGTTCATGTTTTCGATCGCAGCGGCTGGGCCACCGGTGCATCCGCCAAACGTCGAAATATCGCGGAAGTAGCCAAGGTGATCAGACGCATCCTTGAACTTGTCGAAGACTTCATTGGTCGTCACACAGCAGGAAATAGCCGCGTAGCCAGACGCCACGCCCTTCGCCATCGTCACGATGTCCGGCTTCACACCAAACTGCTGATACCCGAACCAAGTACCCGTCCGTCCGATGCCACAGACAACTTCATCGATGTGCAGAAGGATTTCGTATTTCTTACAAATCGCCTGCACTTTTTCCCAATAGCCTTTCGGCGGAACGATGATGCCGCCGCCAGCTGTAATCGGCTCAAGGCAAAGCGCACCAATTGTGTCTGGCCCTTCGCGTAGGATCACTTCCTCGATCGCTTCCGCCGCTTTCACGCCGTAGCTGTCGCCCGCATATTCATCCTGAGCACGGTATTCGAGGCAATGGGGCACGCGAATAAAGCCCGGTGCAAATGGGCCGTATTGTGCGTTGCGCTCATCCTGACCACCGGCGGACATCGTAGCCAGAGTTGACCCGTGATAGTCGCGGTCACGGTACAAAATTTTGTTCTTCTTGCCGCCGTAATACTTGTGGCTGATCTGGCGCACCATTTTGAACGCCTTCTCATTCGCCTCAGAGCCAGAGTTCGCATAGTACACGCGGTCGAGACCCGGCATTTTGTCGATCAACATTTCAGAGAATGTTGCACCCGGGATGGTGCCAGCCGTTCCGCCAAAGAAACACATCTTTGTCACGGCATCGCTGATCGCATTACCGATCCGTTCGCGGCCGTAGCCAACGTTCACGGTCCAAACGCCGCCAGACACAGCATCAAGGTGTTCTTTGCCCTTGATGTCCCAGACTTTCATGCCTTTGCCCTCGACGATGATCCGCGGATCAATGTCTTTCTCAAAAGGCTTGTGCTGGATCAAATGGTGCCACACATGCGCGCGGTCAGCTTCGACGATGGCTTCGGGGTCATTGGTGAACTGGTTCAGGTCCATGACAAACCTCCTGTTTTCGGCGTGTTTTCAAGGCGCACGAATCCGCGCGCGATATAATGAGATCGAACCATATGACTACGGGTTGCACGATCAAAATAGGGCCAAATGGTAGGGTTGGATAGGTCCAGAAAGCGCCGAACAGGAATTAGTTTTAACTATTGGCGAAATCGTTCGCTTTCAAATGGAAGGCCTTGCCAAAACCACCATTCAAATGCGCTTCGGTTATGACAAGTCGAAACATGATAAAGTCGGTGAAATCATAATATAGCTTTGCCTTCGGTATCGCCTCTAACCACGTCTCCTTGAGTGAGGACTTATCAGCAATTTCAGCGCGAGCCATGAGTGTCATACGAGGGTGGGTAAGAGGATCACCACGATCTTCGGGCTCTCCAATCAAGAGGGAGCAATCTGGCTGGGTTGTCAGCGCCTTAGTGTGTAGTGACAACTCTGACACCAGAAGATGCGGCGCGCCCTCGATGGCTACCGTGGCGACACGCGACACATAGGGCGCTGTTTGATCCGGCAAGTTGACCGCCAGCGCGCCAAAACGCGCTTCTTTCAAAAGAGCGCGGGCCAGCAATCGGGCCTCGGCATCCGTTGGGCGAATGGGGGAGGGCCGATCTTTGGTCAAGACGTTAGCTCGGCCCCACAATTGCGAAAGGCTCGGACTGGTTCGGCTGCATCTGTGAGGTCAAAGCGGAACAGCTCATCGCCCGCCTGCGCGATGGCGAAATTGTTAAATTCCAACCCATCTAGGACATTCCCGAACCCTTTGTCGGTCGCCGTGATCGTCCTTTGGTCGTCGGATAAGGTGTGTCGATCTGTCCCAATCTGAATTTGCCTTGGCCCAGCGAACAGGATGCCGAAGACAGGGGCATCGGGCCAGAGGCCATTGGCACGGGTCAGAGAAATCGCATAGTCGCCAAGCATCGGATCGTAGGTGACGATAACCGATCCGCTGTCACCTTCATGGCTCAGCGTGCAGATCGGTGTTGGGCTGTACTCCCAAGCGGAGGCGGAGCTTGCTATCAGCGATAGTGACACAATCAGGATGAGGTCCCGGATCAAGTCCGGGACGCGTCGCGCTAGTTCCATTTCTTTTTCCGTTTCACGCCGCCGCGCATCCCGCCGCGACCCATAGTGCTGCGACCTGACTTGCTCTGCGCATCTTCGACGGCTTTGTCGATGGCATACTGACGGGCCAAGGGATCATCTGCGACCGCCAGTTCGACAGCTTCCAGCCGCTTGACCTCATCCCGCAACCGTGCGGCCTCTTCAAATTCGAGGTTCTCAGCGGCTTTGCGCATATCCGCCCGCAACCCATCCAACACGGCTTGCATGTTTTGGCCGGGCTTTTCGACCTTGGTGGTCACACGCGCCTGATCAGTGTCGTCCTTATAAAGACCCGCCAGAATATCCTCGACATTCTTCTTGACCGTCTCAGGCGTGATGCCGTTCGCCTCATTATAGGCGATCTGCTTCGCGCGCCGTCGCTCCGTCTCTTTCAACGCGCGTTCCATCGAACCTGTCACGCGGTCGGCATACATGATCACGCGCCCGTCGGCGTTCCGCGCTGCGCGACCGATGGTCTGGACGAGCGAGGTTTCCGACCGCAGAAACCCTTCCTTATCCGCATCCAAAATCGCAACCAGCCCACATTCGGGAATATCCAGACCTTCGCGCAACAGGTTGATCCCGATCAACACATCAAAAGCGCCAAGCCTCAGGTCACGCAGGATCTCAATCCGTTCAATCGTGTCGATGTCCGAATGCATGTAGCGTACGCGAATACCCTGTTCGTGCATATATTCGGTCAAGTCTTCGGCCATCCGCTTGGTCAGGGTCGTCACCAAGCTACGATAGCCATCTGCTGCGACCTTGCGCACCTCATCGAGCAAATCATCAACTTGCATATCAACCGGACGGATTTCGACTTCTGGGTCCAAAAGGCCGGTGGGGCGAATGATCTGTTCGGTAAAGACACCGCCAGCTTGTTCCAATTCCCAAGCCGCCGGTGTCGCAGAAACATAAACCGACTGCGGCCGCATCGCGTCCCACTCTTCAAACTTCAGCGGCCGGTTGTCCATGCAAGAGGGCAGCCGGAAGCCATGTTCGGCCAAGGTGAACTTGCGCCTGTAGTCGCCTTTATACATCCCGCCGATTTGTGGGACACTGACGTGGCTTTCATCGGCGAAGACGATTGCGTGGTCTGGGATGAATTCAAACAGTGTGGGAGGGGGTTCGCCGGGCGCCCGGCCGGTCAAGTAGCGTGAATAGTTCTCAATCCCGTTGCAAACGCCGGTGGCTTCCAACATCTCCAGATCGAAATTCGTGCGCTGCTCCAACCTTTGCGCTTCCAAGAGCTTGCCGTCATTCACCAACTGGTCGAGCCTGATTTTCAGCTCTTTCTTAATCCCGATGATCGCCTGCTGCATTGTCGGCTTTGGCGTCACGTAGTGCGAATTGGCGTAGACCCTCACCTTGTCGAACGTATCCGTTTTCTCGCCGGTTAGAGGATCGAACTCGGTGATGTTTTCCAGCTCTTCGCCAAAGAATGACAGCTTCCAAGCGCGATCATCCAAGTGGGCGGGCCAAATCTCCAGACTGTCACCGCGAACGCGGAAGGTGCCTCGCTGGAATGCCTGATCATTTCGGCGGTACTGCTGAGCAATCAGATCGGCCATGATCTTTCGTTGATCATACATCTTGCCCGCATGAATATCCTGCGTCATCGCGCCGTAGGTCTCGACCGAGCCAATACCATAGATGCAAGACACAGACGCCACGATGATTACATCATCCCGCTCCAACAACGCTCGCGTCGCCGAATGACGCATCCGGTCGATCTGTTCGTTGATCTGGCTTTCTTTCTCGATGTAGGTGTCCGACCGCGCAACATAGGCTTCCGGTTGATAGTAGTCATAATAGCTGACGAAGTACTCAACCGCGTTGTCAGGGAAGAACCCTTTGAACTCGCCATAAAGCTGGGCCGCCAAGGTTTTGTTCGGGGCCAAGATGATCGCCGGTCGCTGTGTTTCCTCGATGACTTTCGCCATGGTAAAGGTCTTACCCGTACCGGTCGCTCCCAAAAGCACCTGATCGCGTTCGCCATCCCGCACCCCGTCGGCCAATTCAGTAATTGCCGTCGGTTGATCCCCTGCGGGTTCAAACTCCGTGACCATTTTGAATTGAATGCCGCCATCCATCTTCTCCCGCTCCCGCACATTGGGTGCGGGGTTCGACAGATAGGCCGCATCTTCGATTTCGCGCTTGTCGGAGTGAGCGTAGGCCATGAGGGTCTCCTTGGGGCAGACCCTAATAGTTGATCTAATTCCCATCAGGTTCAAGGGGCGCTGCTGACAGTATCTGTCAGCAGCAAAAGTCTTATTTAAGACTTTTCGGAAGGAAATTGAAATTTCCTTTCACCGTAAGGGACCAGCCGTTGGTTGACCCTGCCAACGGCGCGCTTAAGTTCGCAAGAAAACGCATAGGAGCCTGCCATGACCATTGATCCTCAAAAACTCGACCGCCTTGCAGAAGTAGCAGTCCGGACAGGTGTCAATCTTCAACCCGGTCAGGATTTGGTCATCACGGCGCCAATGGCTGCGTTGGAACTGGTGCAGCGCATCGCAGTTCACGCTTACAAAGCGGGGGCAGGGATCGTGACACCGTTCTTCAACGACGACGCAATCACCTTGGCGCGGTATGAAAACGCATCCGACGAAAGTTTCGACAAAGCTCCGGCATGGCTCTTTGAGGGTATGGCGCAGGCCTACAAAAATGGTGCTGCGCGCATGGCAATCACCGGCGACGATCCTATGCTCTTGGCCGATCAAGACCCCGAAAAAGTCGCGCGGTTGTCCAAAGCCACCTCCATCGCCGCGAAACCCGCGATGGAACCGATCGTGGGTTTTGAGGTGAACTGGAACATCGTCGCCTACCCGGGTGCGGCTTGGGCCTCTCGCGTGTTCCCAGATTTGCCGGTGGAAGAGGCGCAAGGCAAGTTGATGGATGCAATCTATGACGCGTCTCGTCTCGATGGGGACGATCCTGTTGCGAACTGGGCGGAGCATACGGCGAACCTGAAAAAGCGGGTGGATTGGCTGAACGAAATGAACTTCGCAGCCCTTCACTACACAGGCCCAGGCACCGATCTGAACCTCGGTCTCGCAGAGGGTCACATTTGGAAAGGTGGTGCTTCCCCTGCATTGAACGGCGTAACCTGTCAGCCCAACATTCCGACCGAAGAGGTGTTCACCTGCCCCCACGCCTACAAGGTTGAAGGCACTGTTTCAGCCACCAAGCCGCTCGCGCATCAGGGGAGCCTGATCGAGAATATCAAAGTGCGGTTTGAAGCAGGAAAGATTGTCGAGGCCTCCGCCACTAAGGGTGAAGACGTGCTGCAGGCCCTGCTTAAGACAGACGACGGTGCCAGCCGTATCGGAGAAGTTGCACTTGTCCCGCATTCGTCCCCGATCAGTCAATCGGGCACGTTGTTCTACAACACGCTGTTTGACGAAAACGCCTCTTGTCACATTGCTTTGGGCCAGTGCTACGCGGACACAATCAAAGGCGGCAGTGAGTTGAAACCAGAGGAGTTGCAGCAACTCGGCGGCAACCAAAGTTTGATCCATGTGGATTGGATGATGGGTTCGGATGCCGTGGATATCGATGGGATCAAGAAAGACGGAACCATTGTTCCGGTGATGCGGGCAGGGGAATGGGCTTAGCATCTTGCGAAAGCCCCACAATTTTCGGATAACTCCCCCAGCCAAGGGAGTCAGCCATGCGCGCACGCATTTATAAGCCAGCCAAAACGGCCATGTCGTCTGGAACAGCCAAGACCAAACATTGGGTTCTTGAGTTCGCAAAGGACAGTGCGCGCGAGATTGATCCTTTGATGGGCTGGACCGGGTCGGCCGACACGCAAAGCCAAGTCAAATTGACATTTGAAACAAAAGAAGCTGCGATCGAATACGCGGCGGACAATGGCATCGAAGCAACCGTGACAGAACCAAAGCCGCGCAAGGCCAATATCCGCGCTGGCGGGTATGGCGAAAACTTCGCTACCAACCGTCGCGGCGCTTGGACTCACTAGGGTCCTAACGATCTAGCCAGACCGTTTCAGTATTGCTCTGCCACCCGTGCCGTTGAAGTTCCGGCGTGTCGTGGTCTTCTTGTGGGTACCCCAAACACAGATAGCCGGTCAGTTGCCAATCATCCGGCACGTCTAACGCGTCGCAAACTGTGGTGGGTTCCAAGATAGACACCCAGCCGATGCCCACGTTCAAACTCCGCGCGACCAGCCACATGGTATTGATCGCCCCAACCGTCGAATAGGCGAGCATCTCCGGCATCGTTTGTCGCCCCAGACCGCGACCCTCGCTGGGGTTTGGAACCGTGAAAGCTGCGATATGCACCGGCGCTTCTCGCAGGCCAGCGAGTTTCAGGGCGCGATACTCCGCCGCCTCATCGTCTGAGTAGTCTAGCGCCGCTGCTTCATTGCTGTTTTCAAACGAAGCAATCACAGCCTCGCGCGCAGCTTCAGTTTGTACTCGAACGAACCGCCACGGGCGGCTGTTGCCGACGCTTGGCGCAAGTTCGACTGATGTTTCAATGGCGGCAAGAACCTCTGCCTCTATCGGATCGGTTCGAAAATGACGAACATCCCGACGCCATGTCAGGATGTCTCGCAATGCGTCTTGGTGAGTATCGTCAAACTTCATGCTACGTGCTTAGGAGGGATTCAGCCCGTCCACAACGCTCGAAGCGACATTCCGTCTTGCCAACATGCCGCAGACCGCGCAAAAGCATACCCAGCGGGCCCATAGCTCAACTGGATAGAGCAGCCGACTTCTAATCGGCAGGTTGAGGGTTCGAGTCCTTCTGGGCCCGCCATTTTCTTGAGTTTTATTATTATTATTATTATTATTTAACAATATCTTAGAGGAAAATTTGGCTAACCTTTGCTGGGCGTGTCTCAGCAACAGGGCTTTTCTTCGTTTTGCAATCAATCCTGCGGCCATTTCGAGCCGCGTCAGATTATAGTGAAAAGACCCCAAGTGAACCCTTCGAAGGATCGCAGAATTTAGCAAAAAAGCTGTGGCTAACCTCAGAAAGCCGTTGTTGGGATGCAGCAAGTACGTCTATGGTACGTGGGTCAGCCACTAGTACTTCTATAGACCTGTGGTGAAAGCCCCGGCGTTGCTCTCAGGCTACCGCTGGGGCTTTCCATTTTGTTTTCATTCGCCTGACCACCTATCTTTTAGAAGCGCGAATGGTTGGCGCGCAAAGCTGTTGAATCGCCTCTGATCCAATTCATTATCTTCGATTCTGCGTCTCGGCCGTTGTGTTGGCTCCGTAATCTCCCAAATGTTAGCAACGACCCCCAATTTGCGAGTTAGTCTCTTACTTCGGTCTTTCTTCAACGACTCTGAGGTTTGTTCTGCTCAAATTCAGCAGAGCTTCCGCATGTGGGTAATTTGAACCTGATACGATATCCAATCCGGTCCGGCCTCGGCTGGTAGGTTAGCCAAGTTCAAAAAAAGCTAAATGAAATCAATTGCGCTTGTTCGAAGGTTAGCCAGAATAAATTGATGATTTCATTGAAAGTGTATTGTCCTTCTGGGCCCGCCATTCTCGCATTGGTAAACAGCCTAAGCGCCATCTCAGCCAAGGGTTGAAATTTGTCCGACTGGCGATAATACGCTGATTTCAATACAGTTTCCATTTTGGAAACGCGCTGTTTCCAAAAATCGAGCCAAACTACGCCCATTGCCATTGGCCCGCCAGCGGATTGCCGCGCTAATGCCTCCTTTCTACACCTAATTGGTTTTCGCGCAGAAAATTTTTGTCATGCGTATGGGGTCTCAATCGGGGTGTAACAAATGAAATCTTTCATTCCAGTGATTGTATTGGGTTTGACTGCTGCCTGTGGCGGTACATCGGTTCCAACAAACAGCGCATCTTTTGCCGCGGCACCAACTCCGACGGCAACTACAACAACGCCAACATCGCCTTCGAGAGGCGCGACAGGCGATGTTTCATTCCAAGGAATGCTAAACGACGTTCGGTCCGATGCTGGGTCAGCACCAGTTACTTACAACGCACAGTTAGATCTGGCGGCTCAGCGCCACGCGCAAGATATGCTCGATAACAACTATTTTTCGCACACGGGTCTAAATGGCTCCAGCGTCGGTGATCGGGCCACTGCGGCTGGCTACAACTGGCGCACCGTGGGTGAGAATATTGCAGCAGGCTTCAATTCAGAAAGCTCCGTTCTGCAAGCATGGGTCGATTCCCCCGGCCACCAAGCCAACAATATCAACCCCGCCTTTGAGGAGTTTGGTCTCGGTTACGCGGCCAATGGCTCTGGAAATCGATGGGTGCTGGTCTTTGGTGCGCAGCGCTAAATCACCCAGAAGAACATCGTAAGGTGATAAAAGATTGGAGCAGCAAAGATCACGCTATCGAGCTGCTCCACAAATCCGCCTTGCCCGGGGATGAGGTGTGACCAGTCCTTGACGCCTCTGTCGCGTTTGATCGCCGCGAAGACGAGGTTGCCACCCATTCCCACGAGAGAGCACACCCCTGCCATAACCATCGCACCGTAAACCCCAAATGGTGTGATCCAGTGCAACAGGCCTCCGATGATGATGGCGGAGCCTACACCGCAAATGAGACCTTCGACCGTCTTAGGCGATAAGGTTGGGGCTATCTTTGTCCGACCAATGCGGCGACCAAAGAAGAAGTCCAGCAAGTCGCCGAGTTGCACGACAATCACTAAAAAGGCGATCAACAACAAGGATCGATCACCGTAGTTCGGGAAGTCGATCGTCACCAGCGCGGCGACATGGCTGACGCAGAAAACAGCAATCATAAGCCCCCATTGCGTTTCTGCCACGCGGATCAAAAAGCGATCCGAATTGCCGCGGATGGCAGATACAATGGGAAGCAATAGGAACGCATAAACGGGAATGAAGATCGTATAGATGGCCCCCCACTCCAACCCAATGAAGACGTATTGAAGGGGTAAGATCACGAAAAAGGCCAAGGCCAAGGAGAAATGATCAGCGCGTGCCTTGTTGGTGAGCGTTAGGAACTCACGCAACGCTGCAAAGGACGCAAAAGCGCAAATGATCATAACGCCGACCTTGCCGCTCAACAGCGCCAAACCAACGATAATGATGATGCCCCACCAGCTTTGGACGCGGGTCATATAGGTTTCAAGCACTGGGCTGTCTTCGTCACCTCGCCTTGCATGAAGGATTTCGCCGATAATTGTCAGGGCCAATAAGATGCCACCGCTGGCGAGCGTCAGAAGGATAATGTCGGTGGTGGTCGGGCTCATCCGTCATCCTCCGGGCGCAAGGCCACAAGCGCGTCCGCAGCGCGCGCGAGAAAGTCGTCTTTGCTTTCACCCTCTTGCACATGCACCGGTTCACCGAACGTGACGGTGCAGATCAAGGGCAGGGGGATAATCTCGCCTTTCGGCATGATCTCATTCAAATTAGCGACCCACGTCGGAACCAAATCGACCTCGGGTCGCGCGAGGCCCATGTTGTAAAGCCCCGCTTTAAACGGCAGTAGAGGGTCATCGCCCATGTTTCGGTTGCCTTCAGGGAAGATGATCAGGCTCGACCCGTCGTCTAGAGCTTTGATGATCGTATCAAGCGGTTTGTCATCCACCTCCGGCCGTCTGTCGATCAAAACGCAATTGAAGACCTCTGGCCCAACAAAAGCGCGCACCTTGTTCTTCAGCCAATAATCCGCCGCCGCCACGGGCCGAACGTCTCGACGCAAGGCGGGAGGCAACACCGACCAGATCATCGGCATATCCGCGTTGGAAGTGTGGTTCGAATAATAGACTCGCTGGCGCGGCACCGGTTCAATCCCGCGCCAATCCGCGCGAACTGCAGTGATAGCCCGGCAAAAAATCCGGATCGCCTGCCCAACAATACGGGCTGCGAGGGCACGTAGGTATTTCATGGGGTAAACTTTGCCAAAGTTTCAATGAATTGCAAAGAATTACCCGCCCCAACAGTGCTGGGGCGGGTCGCGATAGATTAGAGTTTGTCGTCGCCCACATACTCCGACAGCAACTTCTCGTTCTTGGCGTCTTCAAGACGTTGGATCCGGTCGCCGGATAGACGTTCGTCAAAGCGATATTTTACAAAGTTGACCAGCGACAGGGTCAGCATAAGGATACCGATCCCCCAGAAGCCTTTTGTTGCAAGCGGGACGTCTGGCGACATGTAGAGTGATAAGGCCAGCATACCATAGGCGATCACCACTCCCGCCAAATTAAAAAACATAATCAGTGCATTGTCATTCTTCGTAAAGCTCATCGGTCTTCTCCCTAGTTTCTAAGCTTAGTCTTTTTGGGATTTCAAACGGGTCAATACATCATCGGCGGTGGAACGGGTTGCCGCCCCAAATCCAGCGTCGCCCATGCGGTCAACGACTCCAGTGTGATCCAGTTCGCTGTTGATTTCAGACAGGATCTCAGCCTGTTCAAACGGGTCGTCACGCCCCAAAACCCGCGTAATCAATTCTTCGGCTTCTTCCGCGCTCGACGTGGTTCCAATCGTTGAATGCATCTTTGATTGGATCGTCTGTTCTCGCCGCACAGCGCGGGCCTGAATCGCACCCTGTTTCAAATCAATGATCCGGCGATGGCCTGCTTCGATCGAGGTCCGCAAACGCAAGATTTTCTGATCTAGCCGATCTAGCGTGTCTGACCGGATCGTCAGTTCATTCTCCATTTGTGCAATGGCTTCAGCTGCCTGCATCGCCATGTCGTCACGGTTTGCTGCAAGCGCGTGTTGGGCCCGTTCGGTCAAATCCGAAATCCGGTTTTGCAAGGTTTTGCGTTGGTTTTCTTCTGCGCGTTGCCGCTGGATCAAGCTGGCCAGCGTCGCCTTTGCGGTCTTCAGGCTAACCTCAGCCTCCCTGATTTTCTGATCAATCAGCTCAATCGCAAAAGCATCGCGAACGCGATCCTCGTTGCGGGCATTGGCGCCAACGATCAGTGTCGAAAGTGTCTTAAACATGTGTTCCTCCAAAGCATGAACATCGATCACGTTATGAAGGTAGGAGGTTTTGAACGATGTTCAATAAAAATCTTGAACATCGTTCATAAGGGTTCGATTTATTTTGCTAAGCGCTTCAAAATTAAAGATATTGTATGGTCAATTTGTGCGACTGGAACACCAGAATTGACCCGATCAAGGCCCAAAAACACGATTCCATGGACCGAAGAAAACAAACCGCGGGTCAAAAGAACGCGTTCTTCGTTACTCGATTCGGGGAACAATTGACCAAGCGGGGCAGCGATATAGGCAAAGAGTTTTTCGATCTCGGCCAGATACCATTCTGGCGTTGGCATCTCGGTCGTGCGGGCAACATCAAAGAGCGTCCGCCACGACAAATACTCCCTAGTCGCAAAATGATGATAAGCTTGCCCCATCACCACCAAGCGTTCTACGGGATCATCAGCGGCCTGATCCAACTCTCCAGCGACGGCTGCCCCTAGACGTTTGAACGTACGGGCGTTCACTTCTAAGACCAGCTCATGCAAATCTTCGAACACATTGTAGATGGCCCCAAGCGCGCATCCGGCGTCCTTTGCCAGATCGCGTGCTTTAAGAGCCTCTAGACCGCCTTCAGCAATGCGCCGTTCTGCACTCAGTATCAGCGTCTCTCGCAGCGCCGCGCGGCGTGCGGCAACTTTTCCAGCCATGGCCAACCCACTTATGAACAGAGTTCACATTAGCCGTATCACTAAAGCAAAGCAGGATGCTAGTCCTTTGCCGGTGCACCCCCTTCGAAGATGTTTACGCCGTGGTAGCTGATTGGGTCTTCCTGCATTTGCAGATGCAGGCCATCACCCTCAAACGGATTTGCCTTCGCCAACGCCTCATCAAAGTTGATGCCTAAACCGGGTTCTGTCGGCGGTTCGATATATCCACCCTCGACTTTGATCGTGCCGCCGATTAGCGCGTCATGGAACGGCGTTTCGATGGTTTCGGCCATCAGGATGTTCGGAATGGAGGCCGCCAAATGCACATTTGCCGCCCATTCGACGGGGCCTGCATATAGATGTGGCGCCATCTGCGCGTTGTAGACCTCAGCCAATGCCGCAATCTTCTTGCATTCCCATATGCCACCTGCGCGTCCCAATGCGGGCTGTAGAACCGAGACACCGGTCCTCAACGCATCTGCAAACTCCGTTTTGGTCGACAGGCGCTCGCCCGTTGCAACGGGGATTGGTACTGCTGCCGCAACCTTCGCCATCTCAGCGGGATTGTCCGGCGGGATCGGCTCTTCGAACCACAGCGGGCTGTAGGGCGCAATCGCCTCCCCCAACCGAATGGCCCCGCCGGTGCTGAACTGCCCATGCGTGCCGAACAAAAGGTCCGCCTGATCGCCGACAGCTTCCCTAATCGTTTTGCAGAACGCGGCAGAGAGGGAAATGTCATGCATAGACGGCATATGCCCGCCGCGCACAGTATAGGGCCCAGCCGGGTCGAACTTTACCGCCGTATAGCCGTCCGCCACGCGTGCCAAGGCTGCTTCCGCTGCCATGTCGGGGTTGGCCCAGAACTCTGGCATGGGATGGTGAGGCTCAGGGTACAAATAGGTATAGGCCCGCACGCGGTCATTCATCCGTCCGCCGAGAAGCGCATGAACAGGCCGCCCGCGCGCCTTACCGATGATGTCCCAACACGCGATCTCTAACCCCGACCAGGCGCCGATCACTGTCAAATCTGGGCGCTGCGTGAAGCCAGATGAATAGACGCGCCGAAACATCAATTCGATGTTCTCAGGGTTCTCGCCTTCCATGTGCCGCTCAAACACATCACGGATGACCCCATGCATCGCGTCCGGCCCCACAGAGGAGGCATAGCATTCGCCATACCCAACAATCCCATCCGTCGTCGTCAGCTTTGGAATGATCCAATACCGCCCACCCCAACCGGGCGCTGGCGGCGCGGTGACGATGATTTCAAGATCAGCAAGTTTCATTTCGCAATATCCGGTTCTAATCTGGCCGAAGGAGGCGCGTGTTGTGAGCGACAAGATCAGATGTGTAGAGATCGGTCCAGACAATCTTGACCTTTTGCTTTCTGTTCCCGAGGGGATTTTCGACGGCCCTGTCCGCCCCGATCAGGCAAGGGCTTTTGTCGAGGACTCTGGCCACCTATTGGTTCTCGCGTTGGAGGCTGAAAAACCTGTCGGCTTCGCAAGTGCAGTCATTAACCTGCATCCTGACAAGGACCCAATCCTCTTTATCTCGGAGGTTGGCGTGATCGAAACCCATCGCCGCAAAGGGTTCGCCCGCCAACTGATGAATTACATGATCAAGCTCGCCGACGATAAGGGCTGCCAAGGCATCTGGCTTGCCACCGAAGGCGACAACACCGCCGCCCGCGCCCTGTACCAATCGTTGCAAGGTCGAGAAATCAAAGACGTCATTGTCTACGATTGGGTCGACTCTGGCGAACCTTAAGAAAGCTCTTTCATCTTGGACAAAAAACTCTCCCCGAAGGGCCGCTTGGCCAAACTCGCTAAAACACGATCACATTGCGCTTGGCTAATCCCGTCTTTGTATCCGCAATCGCCTCATTGATCTCTTCCAAGGCCCAAGTGCGCGACACCAGTTCATCCAGCTTCAACCGACCTTGCTGATAAAGATCCACCATCCACGGAATATCCCGCGCGATCACCACATCGCCCATCTTTGATCCGGTCATCCCTTGCCCAGTCGCTGCCAGCATCACTGGCTCATAGGTCGACTGCGCACCTGAATGCGGCATACCAACCATGATGACCTGACCGCCATTGGCCAGATATTGCGGTGCTTGGACGTAAGCGGGAATGGCCCCCACCGTCACAAAAACCGCGTCGGCCCCACGGCCCATTGCCGCCTTCGCCTTCCGCCACGGCTTCGGATCGGTTGCGAGCACGCCTTCCGTTGCGCCAAATTCCTTTGCGACTGCCAGTTTCTCTTCGGACATATCCACCGCAATGATCCGCCGTGCACCGGCGATCCGTGCACCTTGAATCGCATTCAATCCAACACCGCCCGCGCCAATCACAACAACGTCTTGGCCAGCTTTCAACTTCGCAGCGTTTACAACAGCTCCGATGCCGGTAATCACGCTGCAAGCCAAAACACTCGCTGTGATCAAATCCATGTCTTCTGGCAGCTTCACCACCTGGCTTTGATCGACAACCACCTTCTCGGCAAAGGCCCCACAGTTCATCGCTTGAACAACCGGCTTGCCATTCCCATCGGAAATCGGCCCCTCAGGTGGAGGCGCGGTTTCACACGCCACCGGCGCACCGCTTGCGCAAGAAGGGCAGGTTCCACACGCGCGGATCAAGGTCACGACGACCGGATCGCCCACAGCCAAGCCGCGCACGCCAGCACCAACGGCAGAGACACGCCCCGCCGCTTCATGGCCATAGACCGCTGGCAAATCACCGCCCCAGCCGCCGTCCATATAGGTGATGTCAGAATGGCAAATCGCGCAGGCCTTCAGGTCAACCTCGATCTCGCCAAAGTCAGGCGCCCGAAGGGATAAGGTTTCGATATCCAAGGGTTGGCCAAAGGCATTACACACGGCAGCTTTAATGTCGCTCATCCGAACACTCCACGATTTTCAAGGCACCATGACACGCGAGGCGGCTCTGGCAAGGGGGCAAGCGACGTCAGGTGTCGCTTTTTGCCTCCGCTAGGATCGGACTGGTGACAAAGATGAAGATACAGCCAATCACCAATACAGCCGACAGCAAGAACGGCGCGCCGGGCAGGTAGATGGCAGCGTCATCCTTGGTGAAATACCAAAACGTCTGTGTGACCACCAAAGGGGCCGCGATCGTTGCAACCGCATTGATAGACGCAAGCGCCCCTTGCAGTTCGCCCTGTTGGTTGTCATCAGCACGACGCGACATAATCCCTTGCAGCGCTGGGCCGGCGATTGACCCCAAAGCGGTCAAAGGGGTGAGGGCCAGCGCCACCCAACCATTTTGGATAAAGCCCAATGCTACGAAGGCAACAACATCAATGCTCAGCCCAACGATCACGGCGTTCCGTTCGCCAAGAACGCGCAAGATCGGTCGCATCAACACACCCTGAACAATCGCAATCCCGACGCCGAAAACGCCAAGCGATAGACCGATCATCCCCGGACCCCAACCAAACTGAGCCGCCCCGAAATAGGCCCAAACGCCGGGGTAGACGAAGAACGCAATCGTATAAATGAAGGTGATCAGCATCAGCCGACCCAAACCGGGCAGTTTGTTGATGTGCTTAAAGGCACCCATCGGGTTGGCCCTGCGCCATTCAAACGGCCTGCGAATTTTGTCGGTCACTGTTTCAGGCAATACAAAATAACCGAACAGAAAGTTTGCCGCTGCGAGCGCCGCCGCCGCATAGAAGGGGGCTCTGGTGCCATACTCAGCCAAAACGCCGCCCATCAGCGGACCCAATACAAAGCCGACACCAAAGGCCGCTCCGATCAGGCCAAAGTTCGCAGCCTTTTGATCTGGCTCAGAAATATCGGCCATATAGGCCGCCGCGGTTGACTGTGTTGCCGCTGTAATCCCGCCAATGATGCGGGCGACGATCAAGAATGTAATCGACCCCGCGATGGCCATAAGGATGTAGTCAAACGCCATCACAGCGAGCGAGATCAGCAAAACTGGCCTGCGCCCGAACCTGTCAGACAAGCTCCCCAAAGTTGGGCCAAATATGAATTGCATCGCGGCAAAGATGGTCGCAAGGATGCCGCCCCAAACGGCGGCATCGGCGATGCCCGCGCCACCGACCTCTTGGATCAGGTCCGGCATTACGGGCATGATCAACCCGATGCCCATGCTGTCTAGCACGACACTGATCAGAATAAATGTGATCGGAAGACGGTTATCCATCAAAGAACTCATGAAGTATTTTGCTGCAACCTAAACTGATTAGTTTAGATTGCAACGGACAGAGTTCAGCCTGCTGGCACGCCATGGCCGATACGATTGAGAAAACCGTTTAGAGCCTCCGTAAATGCCTCGGTTTGGTCCACACAAGGCAGATGGCCGGCCTTGCGGATCAGTTTGAATTCGGACCCTGGGATCAAGTCCACGGTTTCGCGCACCAAGTCTGGTGGTGTTGATCGGTCTTCGGATCCGGCAATACCGAGCGTTGGCAGACGCAACCCGCTGGTCGGGGTGTAGAAATCAGTCCCGGCAATGGCGGAACAAACGCCACAATACCCCTCCACAGGAACCTTGCTGACCATCTCTTTCCAAGGTTTGACGTCAGGGCTTGTGCGAAACGCCCGTCCAAACCAGCGGCTCATGACGTCGTCCGCAACGCCAGACATGCCCTTTTGGCGTACAATGTCGATCCGATCCTGCCAGAGCTTTTTGTTCCCGATCTTCGCCGCCGTGTTCGACAGCACCAGACCTCGCACCAAATCCAGCCGCTTTACCGCCAGCCCTTGCGCAATCATGCCGCCGACAGAAAGACCGACGAACACACAGTCTTTCACCTCGAACCCATCGCAAACCGCTTCCGCATCGCTGACCATTGCACCCATAGTATAAGGTCCGCTTGGAACTTCGGACCGCCCATGGCCACGATTGTCGAAGCGGATGATGCGCAACCCATCCGGCAGCAGCGGCAAGACCTGATCCCAAAGCTCGAGAGTGGTCCCAAGGGAGTTTGCAAAAACGAGCGTCGGCGCATCGGGCGCTGCGACTCCATCCTGCTTGGCGAAGATGCAAGTCCCGTCGCGGCTGGTGACAAACTGTTCCAAATCAAATCCTTAGAAAAGATCAAGCCGCGTTGGGTCCCCCCAGACGCGGCTCTCTCCTGCCATCCATCAACACCTTTCGCAAGGTGGAGGATGGCCCTCCCGAGCAGGAGAGAAATAAAATTTCACGCTCAAGTCAAACATTTTCTTAAAGTGACTAGAAAATATGCATATGGGCCATGATCTGGCCGTGATCTGAGGCAAGTTTATTATAGGGTGCTTCTGGGTGGCTCCCGTCGGTCAGATGGTCGTTCAACACGCTGAAATAGTCCATTTGCCCAATCCTATTTGGATTGTCCGGATGGAAGTGCTGGCTCATCAAGATTTGGTCGATGGACTCAAAAACGCCACCAAACGCTGAGGTAAAAACCATATCTCTCAATGACTTACGCACAAACAGCTTTTCGGCGGAGTGCAATCTAATACCACTGATCTTCTCTTGAATGATCTCGTTTTCCGCGTCCGTATACCTATCGGATTTATGCGCCGCATCATGTCGCCGCATCCATGCGTAATTCTTGAAAGGGGCCTCTCCGGTGATGATTTCGGTGGAAACCGCATGTTCGCTGTCGTTGAAGTCGCCCAGCACCATCACAGGTTGTCCAACCTCCAAACTTTCAAGAATCGCCTTTCGTAACACCCATGCCTCTGCCATCCGGCGAAGTCCGGCGCGCAGTGATCCAAGCGCTCGCCCCGCTGCATCATAGTTCACCAAGTCAGCAGCGGGCGGAAAGGGCGCGCCCTCCGGTCGGTCCAATTCGCCCAGCTTAGATTTCAGGTGGCAGTTGAACACCGTGATCACGGTATCTCCAACAGGAACCCTCGCTTTCAAAAGCGGGCGAGACAATCGGCTAACCTTATAAGAACCACCATCGGAGCCATCCAGATCGGTGAAGGGGATCTCCAAAGGTTCAGGCAAATCCTGAATGATCTCCGGCTCTCCGACGAAACCCGTCTTGGATAGGATCGCAACACCGGGCCGCCGGTGGCCCGGTGCGCCATCACTCACGTTCGGCGCAAAGGCTAGTGAGGCGTTGGTATAGGGCGCATAGGCCAGCTTCCTGAAGATCGCCTTACGTGCATATTTCTTGGATCGATCCGGAATATTGGCTTCATTCGCTTCCATCCCCGCAGCATCCGCTTCGTCAATCACCGCTTGAAGTGCGTCTTCTTCAAAAATCTCTTGAAAACAGATCACATCGGCGTTCAGGGTCAAAACCTGCTCGGCCAGCCAGCTTTGCTTCCACGCATGTTCTTCCGGCGTATAGCTTTCGTAGGTATAATATTCCTGATCCGCCCCGATCAGATTTTTCACGTTGAAACTCGCGATGGTGAAATCCGTCATGCCAAGGTCTCCAAGGCTCTTTGGAAGACTTTTCTGTCCACGTTGCCACCTGTTGCCACGGCTATCACGGTGTCATGAGTCAATTCGTTCCCATGAAACAATGCGCCAGCCAAAGCAGCAGCGCCCCCTGGTTCCACCACGATCCGCAGGCGTTCAAATGCTAGCCCCATAGCGCGCAGGCATTCGTCTTCAGTCACAACAATCCCCGGCCCGCAATGTTCTTTTAGTATAGGAAAAGTTATCTCACCGGGGCTCGGTGTCAAAATAGCATCACAAATTGATCCGCTTTCGCTCTCATTTTTCTCGCGCTGGCCGGACCGCAAAGACCGCGTGACATCGTCAAATCCCTCCGGTTCACAGGGGCGCACTGTCATTCCCGGAGCTTCTGACGCCAACGCCAAAGCGATACCGCTGGTCAGCCCGCCTCCGCCGCAGCAGACCAAAACATCCGCTTCCGTAACACCAGCATCGGCTGCGATCTCCAAACCACAAGTGCCTTGACCGGCGATAACCTCTGGCTCGTCAAACGGGCGGATCAGCGTCAGCCCCCGTTCCCGAGACAACGCTTCACCAATCTCTTCACGGCTCTCGGTCCCGCGGTCATAAAGAACGACCTCAGCACCCAAGGCACGCGTGTTCTCAATCTTCACCTCAGGCGCATTAGACGGCATCACAATAACCGCCGGTGCGCCATGTTCGCGCCCCGCCAAAGCAACGCCTTGCGCATGGTTCCCGCTGGAAAACGCGATCACGCCGGTTTTCAACTCATTGTCGGACAGGTTCGATACCGCCGACCATCCGCCACGAAACTTGAATGAGCCTGTATGCTGCAAGCATTCGGCCTTAACCAAGAGCTTGCGACCCGCGATTTCGTCCAGAAACGGCGACGACAACATTGGCGTCCGCCGCGCGTGTCCGTTCAGCCGTTTCGCCGCCGCGCGGATCATGTCGATATTCATTGCATCTTCTCCACCCAAGCGGTCAGCGCCGCCAATGCCTCTGGTTCATCAAGGAAGGGTACATGCCCGCGCCCCGGAACCTCCGCACGGATCATATCCGGCCTGCGCCGCGCCATCTCATCCGCACAAGCTTCGGTCAACAGATCAGAATTGGCACCACGGATCAAAGCCAGCGGCAGCCCGTCCAACGCATCAAACAAGGGCCAAAGGTCAGTCGCAGGTGCTACCGATTTCAAAACCGCGTCTCGCAGTTTCGGATCGTAGCGCAGATGCAACCCATCCCCGCGTTCTTCATAATGATTGCTGACCTCTGCCAGCCATCTTTCCATCGGAACATCCTGAAAATGCGACCAAACCTTTGCCCGAAACGCCGCGGCCTCTGCATAGGTTGCCTGCAAGGGGCGCTTTCCGATGTAGTCTTTGATCACGTCCAACCCCTTGTCAGCGATCTCCGGTCCGATGTCATTCAGCGCGACGCCCAACAACCGATCCCTCGCAGTCGCTGCTAGAACCATCGCAATCAGCCCGCCCCGAGACGTGCCCAAGATCGCGACCTTTTCCAGCCCTAAATGATCCATCAAGGCCAAAACATCCTGCGCCTCTTGCGGAATCGTATAGGTCTCTGAGTCAGCCCAATCCGACTGCCCGCGACCGCGATAATCGAGCCTGATCAAACGAACGGGCAGGTGAGGGGCCACATGGTCAAAATCGCGACCATTGCGCGTTAATCCAGCTAAAGCGAGAACGGGTAAACCATCGCCTTCGTCAGTGTAATGCAGTTTAACCCCATCGGCGGCGGCAAAGAACGGCATCATCCAATCTCCGGAATGCTGGTCAGGTCGGACAACACGTGTTTCGGCGCGCCATATAGACGATCCAAAGGCGCGCCCGCGCGGTTCACCCAGGCCGTCTGGAACCCGTAGGCCGCCGCTGAACACGCGTCCCACCCATTGGACGACACGAACAGCACCTCATCCCGCGCGCAGCCAAAATGCCCTTCGACAAGATCATAGACAGTCGCGTGCGGTTTAAACACCCCCACGCTTTCCACTGACAGAACTGCATCCAGCAGGGTTTCCAGCCCCGCCGACTCAACCGCGCCTTTCAGCATTTCAGGCGACCCGTTTGACAAGATAGCCGTTTGCGCGCCCTTCGCTTTGAGCGCGGCGAGCATCTGGGGCACTTCCTCAAAGGCGTCCAACTCCCAATAGAGCGCCAACAACCTCTCTCGCAGTTCGGCATCCACCAATCCGCAGGCCTCCATCGCCCAATCCAACCCGTCCTGCGTGACTTGCCAGAAATCGCAATGATGCCCTGCAACTGCACGAAGCCACGTGTATTCCAACTGCTTAAGCCGCCAATCAGAGGCCAGTTTGGGCCAAACCTCCGCCAAAGCATCGCGCCCGGGTTCCGCCGCCGCGACACGCGCTGCTGCATTCACGTCAAAAAGCGTGCCATAGGCATCAAAAACATAAGTGGTGATCGGCATGTGTTTCTCCTTAGGTCCCAGCTTGTCACGGCTCTAACGAAAGTTCAAAGCCGTTTGCAACGCCCGCGTAAGCCGCATAGGGTCGAGCGATTGAAACACGAAAGGCAGACCCAAATGACCACAGCAAAATCAGGCGATACGGTGCGTATCCACTACAAAGGAACGCTTACCGATGGGTCCGTCTTCGACAGCTCCGAAGGGCGCGATCCGCTCGAATTTACGCTTGGCTTGGGCATGGTGATTGCAGGCTTTGATGATGGCGTGACTGGTATGATGGTGGGCGAAAAGAAACGTGTCGAAATCCCCTGTGATCAAGCCTACGGCCCACGTCACGAACAGGCGATGCAAAAGGTGCCACGTGCTGAAATTCCCGACAGCATCCCGCTTGAACTTGGGTTGCAATTGCAAATGCAAGCGCCCAACGGCCAGCCGATTATGGTCACTGTATCCGAGCTGACAGATGATGAAGTCACACTGGACGCGAACCACGCACTTGCGGGCAAAGAACTGATTTTTGATCTGGAATTGGTCAGCATCGACGCCGCCTAAACCGTTAGGCATTTGTTTCGAATTTTCTTAAACCCTCCTGTTCGCGGCCATCCTTGGCCGTGAACGGAGGTGATAGAACTGAGAAACAGAAGATATCAAAATTGGATGTTAGCGATTGCGGCGGCAACGCTCGCCATCGCAATTATCCGCCTTTTCCTAGGCCTCTAGCTTAGAAAAAGGTTGCCCCGCAAAGCTAGCACTTTGCGGGGCGTTCTTTTTGGTGATTCAACTGAAAAACCGATATCGATTTCAGTATATAGACATTTCCTAAGAACCCGTAAACCCAGAGGCCTTAAAGATGATCCGGCTGCGGCATCCCTAAAACGTGGAACCCACCGTCTACGCGGATGATCTCCCCCGTGGTGCAGGCCCCTGCGTCCGACGCCAGATAAACCGCTGTCCCGCCGACAGCTTCCAAGGTCGCATTGTCACCCAAAGGTGCGTTTTGCCTGGTGTGCTTATAGGTCTTCCGCGCGCCACCAATCGCAGCACCAGCCAACGTCTTCATTGGGCCAGGGCTAATCGCATTTACCCGAATGCCTTGCGGTCCCAGATCATTCGCCAAATACCGCGTCGCACTTTCCAGCGCTGCTTTCGCCACACCCATGACGTTGTAGAACGGCGTCACGCGGTTTGAGCCTTGATAGGTCAAGGTCAGCAACGTGCCCCCGTTTGGCATCATCTCAGACGCACGCTTGGCCACGTCGATGAACGAATAACATGAGATCGAGAGCGAGTTCTTGAAGTTCTCGCGCGACGTATCGCTGAACCGGCCCGTCAACTCGTCCTTGTCAGAATAGGCAATAGCGTGAACGACAAAATCCAAGCTGCCCCATTTTTCCTTCAACGTATTAAACGCCAAATCCATGCTGGCATCGTCGGTCACATCCACGTCGACCATGATGTCGGACCCAACGCTTTCCGCCAAAGGCTTCAACCGCTCGCCGAACGCCGCACCTTGATAGGTAAAGGCCAGCTCAGCGCCCGCATCTGCCATCGCTTTTGCAATGCCCCATGCGATCGACCGATTGTTGGCCACGCCCATCACCAAACCGCGCTTACCCTGCATGGAAAGTGTCATACGCCTAGCCCTCAAACTTGCTCAGCAACATCGACCCGTTCGTCCCGCCAAACCCAAAAGAGTTCGTCATGATCGTGTCCAAACCCGCATTCTCAACAACCTCAGTCGCAATCTCCTCCGGCTTCAACGCAGGGTCCAATGTCTCAACGTTGATCGATGGCGCGATGAAGTCATGCTCCAGCATCAGCAGACAGTAGACAGCCTCAGACGCGCCTGTCGCCCCTTGGCTATGACCGGTCATGGATTTGGTCGATGATACCGGCGGTGTCGATCCTTCACCAAAGACGCGGCGCACGGCCTCAATCTCACCCACGTCGCCCACAGGCGTCGATGTGCCATGCGCGTTGATGTAGGACACCTTCCGCCCCTCTGGCAGCGACTTCAAAGCCCCACGCATCGCGCGCTCGCCGCCTTCGCCGGAGGGCGCCACCATATCCGCGCCGTCCGAAGTGGCGGAGAAGCCTGTGACCTCTGCATAAATCTTGGCACCCCGCGCCTGAGCGCTCTCTAAACTTTCCAGCACAACCATCGCGCCACCGCCGGCAATCACGAACCCATCGCGATCAGCGTCAAACGCCCGGGATGCCCGTTCTGGCGTATCGTTATACTTGGACGACATCGCACCCATGGCATCAAACAGACACGACAACGTCCAATCCAGCTCCTCACCGCCGCCAGCGAACATGGTGTCCTGTTCGCCCAACGCAATCTGCTGTGCAGCCATTCCGATGCAGTGCAATGACGTCGAACAAGCCGAGGTGATCGACATGTTCATGCCCTTGATCTTAAACGCCGTCGCAAGGTTCGCACTGACCGTCGAAGACATGGTCTTTGGCACAGCAAACGGCCCAATCCGCTTTGTCGCGCCAGAGTTCAGCACAACTTGATGCGCTGCCAACATGGCCGAGGTTGATGGCCCGCCAGAGCCCGCAATCACACCCGTCATCGGATTGACGATTTGATCTTCTTCCAGACCTGCATCCTCAATCGCCTGTTGCATCGCAATGTAGGAATACGCCGCACCCGGGCCCATGAACCGCAGCGTTCGCTTGTCCACATGTTCGGAAATATCAATTTTCAAAGTCCCCGCAATCTGACTGCGGAACCCATGCTCTGCCATTTCTGGGCTGGCTTCGATGCCAGATTTTCCCGCCTTCAACGAGGCCAGAACCTCATCAGCGTTATTTCCAATAGGCGAGACGATCCCCAACCCTGTGACCACTACTCTGCGCATGAATGCTCCCCTAAACGGCTTTTGATCTTAGTAGGGGAGTGTGGGCAAGGGGGCAAGGGTGGGGCGCTTGACCTTAGGTCATTGTTTGAGAGACCAGAGTTTTATCCGTTGCGAAAAAGTTCTGCGGCCAGATGATCGAAGGTGTACCTGATCCGCCGACTGGTATGAAGTTCTCGATGCGTTACGAGCCAGGTTTCCAATTTCGCGATCGCGACATCAGGTAAAATGCGGACCAGTTCAGGATATCGCTTTGCGAGTTTTACCGAGAGAGGGCCAATACCCCCGCCTTGGCGGATCAATTCGAACATAACCGGCCCGTTGTCGCTGACCGCAACGAAATTGTTTTTGGTTGCGGGTATTCCCATTGCTTTCAGTTGCGGAACCAGCCGCTCCGCCGATCCATAGCCAATAAACTGCGCTACGCTAAAATCCTCAGGGGCCTCCATAGGCCCAAGCGAACTGAGGTAGTCACGGGACGCAAAAAATCCGATGTCCAAATCGTCCAACCGTTTTGCGATCAGGTCGGGCTGTTGTGGCCGTACATGGCGTATGGCGATGTCGGCGTCTCTTCGGGTGAGGTCCGACATTTCGTTCGTCGGAAAAAGCTCGATCTGAATACCCGGATGCTTTTTCTGAAAAGACACAACAATACTTGGCAATTCATAAGTTGCCAATGCATCGCTACATGTAATCCGGACGGTTCCGGCCGCTGATTGGCTTTGCCCTGCCGCAAGTCGCGAAATTTGCGTTGCGGCATCCGCCATTCCGCGCACCTCTCCAAGCAACTCCTTTCCCGCGTCAGTCAGTTGCATGACCCGCGTACCCCGTTCGAACAACGTCAATTCTAACGCGTCTTCGAGCATGGAGACTTGACGGCTGAGTGTTGGCTGGGTTTGTCCTAGTGCCCGCGCTGCACCTGACAAAGAGCCATGTTCCACCGTCGCCAGAAACGCACGTATGTGGTTTCAATCGAAAGAGATGGCATCCCAGTTCGTCGTTTTTTGTATACTAGATGTAGATTTTTCGTCAATTCCATATGTTTTTCGAATGAGTCAGATAGCAGGCAAAGGAGAAGCCTGATGTTGCGCTATCTACGTTCAGAACCAGTAACTCTAACTTTGCTCATCGTTTATGGGGCACCGTTAGTTGTTGTTGGATTACTTCGACTGTTTCAGCTCTCAGGGCTTCAAATTGCCCTGCCAGAGCTAGAGCGTGTCTTAAGCGGCAACCTGGTGCCTTTCATCGCACACATTGTTGGCGTCATTGGCTTCAACCTGCTCGGGGCGCTGCAGTTTTCCGCCACCCTTCGACTGCGGCGCCCGCATGTTCACAGAAATATCGGATGGCTTGCCGTCGTTTCTGGTATGACCGTCGCGTTTAGCGGACTGTGGCTATCGCTCTTTTTCCCAGTCTCGGACACGACGACACCAACTTTTACGTTCTTTCGCATTGTTGCATCCGTTGTTTTGGCTACTTTCCTTTATCTCGGTCTACTTACGGCCATTGCCCGTCAGTTTCACGCTCATCGCAACTGGATGATCCGTGCTTACGCGCTTAGCATGGGGACAACGACCCAAGGCCTTTTGTTTGTGCTTTGGGAATCGGCCCTTGGCCCTCTTCCTCAAATTGTGAACGCGTATGTTTTCGCTGTCGGTTGGACCTTAACCCTCGCGTTCGCAGAATTCTTCTTTGTCACTCACAAGGGGCGGTCGCCCCAATCGAAAGGTATATCAAATGGTTAAACTTCACATTTCTGAAAACAGGGGGCTCGCCCTCGCAATCCTATGGATATTCATGATCACGAACGTGCTTTTCAAGGATGTTCACGAGTTGGCGAAGGCCAGCACGATCAATGAAATACTTTCAGGTTATTTCTATGGAAATCCGGTTACTGATATCGCGATTTTCCTAGGTGCGTTCGGCGTAGAAATTATGCTGCTCGCAGTGCCTATTTCCGTGCTGGCTGCGCATAAAATTGCGAGACGCTACAATCTTTTTGCTTCGGTGGTCATGCTGCCTACGTCGTTGCTTGTCCCACCTCGCGACATGGACGATTACTTTTTTGCGGTGGTCACTGTTGTGACTTTGATCATTATCTTTTCGGTCGCATGGCTCTGGAAAGCCGCCGACACCTCTCGTGCTGGTCAGTCATATGCCTGAGGTTTTAGGTGCACCAAATGAGTTGGACCGGCCAATGGAACGGAACACGATACCAGTTTGGCGGCGCACCTTTGGCAGCTGGCAATTTTCGGTTTCCAGAAACGCAATGACGACGAAAGAATTGGAGCGCGAGTATGATGTCGCAGCGTCGATCTGGCAAAAGACCATCTCAAAATTAGGTTTCGAGCGGGAGTATGATCAGTTCGTTAGAATTGGCTTAGAGCAATTGCGATTGAAAGATTCGGACAATGGATTGGCGGTTCTGGACATCGGTATTGGGTCTGGAGCGATGACAGCGGCCTTTGCAGGTCAGGTCGAGCAATCAACCAAATACTTTGGAGTTGATTTGTCAGGCGAGATGTTGAGCGTCGCTTGTAACAGATTGCATGGGATCGGGATTGACGCGGATCTTACAAAAAGCGACGCCGACGCTTTGCCGTTTTCCGACAACAGCTTTGATGTTGTTATGGCGGCACATGTTTTCGAACATACAGTCGACCCAAAACACGCAATTGAAGAGGCGCTCAGGGTCCTAAAACCTAACGGCGTTCTCTTGGCCTGTATAACCAAGCAGTCACTTGTGGGCGCCTACATTCACCTCAAATGGCGGACGCATCGCGCGTCCGAAGATAGAGCACTTGATTGGTTTCGCTCAGCCGGTGCAAATCGGGTTTTGGTTCAGCAGTTCACTGCCCGTTCATGGGCCCGTCAGTTCAGTTGCGGCTATATCGTTCGAAAACCGCTCTAACCCTCAATCATCTCCACACGCGTCGCATGCCGACCGCCCTCAAATTCGGTCTCCAAAAACGCATCCACCAATTCCAAGGCCAATCCTTCGCCTAGAACACGTGCACCCAGCGCCAACATATTCGCGTCGTTGTGAGCTCGTATCATCTTGGCCGAAAATTCATCGCTACAAACACCACAGCGAATGCCGTCAACCTTATTCGCAGCCATCATAATACCTTGGCCGGTCCCACAAACAATGATCCCAAACCGGCAATCACCTGACACCACATTCTCCGCCGCGGCTTTGCCGTGCAGTGGATAGTGCGTGCTTTCGGTTGTGGTCGGCCCGATGTCGACGGCTTCCCACCCTTTGGCGTTTACATGTGCGGCTATCGCTCGGCGCAAATCAATGGCCGCATGATCGCTCGACAGAACGATGCGTTGGTTTGTCATTTTGGAATGCCCCTAATTCCTTGAAAAGCTTTAGCTTTCGCTCAGCGCGACCTTCATATCTTTGACCTGATAGATCACTTCGCCATCAGCTTCGACGATACCGTCTGCGACACCCATGGTCAGGCGACGTGTTTGGATCGCCTTGGTGAAATCGATCTTATAAGTCAGCATCTTGCGATCTGGTCTAACCATCCCTGTCAGCTTCACTTCACCGACACCAAGCGCGTACCCTCGACCCTGCCAGCCGCGCCAGCCAAGGTTGAACCCTGTCAGCTGCCAAAGGCCGTCCAGACCCAAACAGCCTGGCATGATCGGGTTTCCGGGGAAGTGGCAGTCAAAGAACCAAAGATCAGGCGTGATGTCGAACTCTGCCAAAACATGGCCTCTGCCATGCGCGCCGCCATCCTCTGAAATCTCGGTAATGCGGTCCATCATCAGCATTGGCGGAGCTGGCAATTGGGCGTTTCCTTCGCCAAACAATTCGCCACGGGCGCACTTCAACAGGCCCTCTTTGTCAAAACTCGTAGGATATTGCGCCATCTGGAACTGCTCGCTTGTTTCTGGTGTTTGTTGCCTAAAACCCTCTAACACCCCGCTATTCGTAAGGGCAAGTGCGTCGCACTCGTTCGAATCTCATTGATCCCAGCGCAGTTTTTCCCATATGTGTAAGACGATAAGAGGGTTTTGACGATGTCAGACGTAGAAACAGTTCGGTCCACAGAATGGCTCGCCGGCGCTGATTTGCGCCCGACGCGGCAGCGTATGACGCTGGCGAAATTGCTTGTGGGCGATGGTCAAAACCGCCACGTGACGGCGGAAAGCCTGTTTGAAGCTGCAACCAAACGCGATGAAAAAGTCTCGCTGGCTACGGTTTACAACACACTGCGGGCGTTTTGTGACGCGGGCTTGATGCGGGAAATTACGGTCGATGGGTCAAAGAGTTACTTTGACACCAACATGTCCGACCATCCGCATTTCTACTGGGAAGACACGGCGACGCTGACCGATGCACCAGCGGAAGAGCTTGAATTTTCCAAAGTGCCAGACGCTCCGTCAGGGGCCGAGATCGCATCTGTTGATGTCGTTATCAGATTACGCCGGACCTAAAACCACTGGCCGGGTTCCATCAGGCCTAAATCCATCAGTTGCTGCGAATGCCAATCGAACTTGGTACTGTTGCGCCATTTGAACGTTTCGATTGCATAGGAACTCCCCGGGTTCCGCTTGAGCGCCTTGGCCGTCCGAAAGGACGCAATCGCCGCCGTGAGACTGTGGTGCCACGGGCAGGCATAGGTGTTCATTTCTGGATCATTAAGAGTGTGATCGCCAAGCAAAGTCAGATTGGGTTTGGCTTGGAAAAGGGCTATCCGGTCAATCCGACGCCGCGCGGTCGGGATATGTTCCTCAAAACGCCACCGTAACCCGCCGAAGAAATCGAGCTGCCGATCCTTAAACTCACCAACCGCATCTTTACGCGCCAGTGCATAGTAGCCGGATTTATCCAGGTGAGCGTCTTCAATGGAAACAGCGTTCGGATGCGACCAAAGATCACCCGCATAAAGGTCAACCACGTAGGTCAGCAGATGCGGCCTGCGTTCCTCCATCGCAAAAGCCGCCATCTCACCAACGCTGCGCGTCTCGCAAAAAGGAAAAAACAGGTATTCGCTGTTATAGCAGTAGTAAATCCAAACAGAGGGGTAGGCCTTGATGAAGGCATTCACCGCGTCGGGCAAAGCATCCTCAACCGTCATATCATAGTCGATCCGGTGGATTTGCTCTTGAACCGCCTTAACAATTTCGATGTTAGGGCTTCCCAGTGCCACCACAGCCTTAAACCCGCTTGCCAAATGGTGCCGCAGGGTGGAGGCGACCTCCACCGCATCTTCCATGAAGATTAACGCAATTGGGCCTTTCAACTTGGCATTCTGGCCAAGAAAGGAGGGGAGATCAGGAAAGCTCATGTGCCTGTTGTTTATCTTAGTTACGCGCAAAATCGGTTAATTCGGTTTCCATTGCAAGCGGCGTGGCCTCTCGATAGAAGCAGCCGGACTCCTAACCTCATCCAAGGGTGCCCTCATGTCTGCGGACAAAAAGCTCTTTATCAAGACCTACGGCTGTCAAATGAACGTCTATGACAGTGAACGCATGGCAGAGGCGCTGGGCGGGAAGGGCTATGTGCAGACCGAAACGCCAGATGATGCGGATATGATCCTGCTCAACACCTGCCACATTCGTGAAAAAGCGGCTGAGAAGGTTTATTCGGAACTGGGCCGGTTCAAGGGTCTGAAAGCCGCGAATCCCGATCTAAAGATCGGCGTTACAGGCTGCGTGGCGCAAGCCGAGGGGGAAGAGATCATCAAGCGTCAGCCGATGGTCGATCTGGTCGTTGGTCCGCAAAGCTACCACCGGCTGCCGGCTATGGAGGATGCGGTCCAGACGGGGGCGAAAGCGCTCGACACTGATTTTCCAGAGGATGACAAATTCGACACGCTGAAAAAGCGCAAACGCACGAGCCGCGCGCCGACGGCATTTCTGACAGTACAAGAAGGCTGCGATAAGTTTTGTGCGTTCTGCGTTGTGCCATATACGCGCGGGGCAGAGGTCAGCCGCCCTTCCGCTCGCGTGATTTCTGAGGCGCAGGAACTGGTTGAAAACGGTGTGAAAGAGATCACGCTGCTCGGTCAAAACGTGAACGCCTATCATGGCCATGGTGGCGGCTTGGCCGGTTTGATCTGGGAATTGGACAAGATCGACGGGTTAGAACGCATCCGTTTCACCACTAGCCACCCCAACGACATGGACGACGCGCTGATCGAGGCGCATGGCACCTGTGACAAGCTGATGCCCTACCTGCACTTGCCCGTGCAGTCCGGCTCTGACCGCATCTTGAAGGCGATGAACCGCAAGCATACTGCGGAAAGCTACATCAAGCTGATAGAGCGCATCCGCGCGGCCCGTCCTGATCTGCTGCTTTCGGGTGACTTCATCGTCGGTTTCCCCGGCGAAACGGACGAGGATTTCGAAGATACGATGTCCCTTATCCGAGAGGTGAATTACGGTCAGGCTTATTCGTTCAAATACTCCACCCGTCCCGGCACGCCTGCGGCAGAAAAACCTCAATTGCCCGATGACGTAGCCGCCGATCGCTTGCAGCGGTTGCAGGCGTTGTTGAAATCCCAGCAGGTCGCGAACCAAGACGCGATGGTGGGCCGCACGGTGAAAGTTTTGTTTGAGAAAGAAGGCCGCGAGGCGGGGCAATTGATCGGGAAGTCTGAATACCTTCACGCGGTCTACGCCGAAGCGCCGAAAGAGGCGCTGGGGCAGGTGGTTAAGGCGAAGGTGGTTGAGTCTAGCCCGAATTCTTTGGCAGGGGTCCTGGTTTAGTCCGTCGTACTGGATACATCCAGACCGGAATCAAGCCGAAGGCGCCGATCTGATCGCCGGACCGACCCGACGGGTCGGTGATTTTGCGCGCCGTTCAAACCGCACTGAGGAAAGATGTGGCTTGCCGCCATACAGCAAAAAGCGGGAGACCTCTGATCGCCAACCCTCGGTCCGGCGATCAGATCGACTTGGGTTTGGTCAAGCGTTCTAGAGCCGCAATTGCCTCAACAATCCGCACCCAACCAACTTTTCGTATCAATCTCGTGACATTTTGCGACATCGGCTTGCGTCGGCCTAGTTTGCTTGTAACCATACCAATACAACCTGAATCAGGAGACATGATTGGCCACCAGTGCCCTGACCCCACCCGCTGAACCTTCCGCAGAACTGCTGCTGGAATTTCCGGATAACTTCCTGTTGATCGACCTGTGCGGCGAATACGACCGCAACCTCGCGACAATTGAAAACGCGCTCTCCGTGCAGATCTTGCGTCGGGGCAATCAGCTCGCCGTGTTGGGAGAGGAAGATAGCCAAACGACTGCCGCCCGTGTGCTGCAAGCGATCTACCAGCGGTTGGAAGCGGGCAAATCGCTGGAAGACGGCGACATCGACCGCGAATTGCGCATGGGCCCGGGGACTAACCCAGCTCCGATTGACACGGATGATCAGAAAGAACTGTTCAAGGGCGACCCGAACGCCAATCGGGTCGAAATAAAGACGCGCAAAAAGCTGATCGAACCGCGGACCGAAGCGCAGAAGGCCTATGTGAAGTCACTCTTTGACAATGAATTAGCCTTTGGCATCGGACCAGCTGGAACGGGCAAAACCTACCTCGCTGTGGCCGTTGGGGTGAACATGTTCATCAACGGCCATGTGGATCGCATTATCCTTTCCCGACCCGCCGTCGAGGCGGGGGAGAAGCTGGGCTATCTGCCTGGGGATATGAAGGACAAAGTCGATCCCTACATGCAGCCGCTTTATGACGCTCTGAACGATTTCTTGCCCGGCAAGCAGGCTGCAAAATTGATCGAAGAAAAGCGGATCGAAATCGCGCCTTTGGCATTCATGCGTGGGCGGACGCTTTCGAACGCCTTCGTCGTGCTTGACGAGGCGCAAAACGCGACCTCGATGCAGATGAAAATGTTCCTGACGCGATTGGGCGAGGGCAGTCGCATGGTCATCACTGGCGACCGCACGCAGATCGACCTGCCGCGCGGGGTCAGCTCCGGGCTTTGGGATGCAGAACGGTTGCTCAAGAGTATTCCAAAGATCAGTTTTAACTATTTCACCTCCAAAGATGTGGTCCGACACCCGCTGGTCGCCGCGATCATCGAAGCCTACGAGGCTGACGAAGCGTAAATGTCAGTTGATTGTATTATCGAAGATCGGCGCTGGGCCGAAGCCAATATCGTACAGATAGCCGTTGCCGCCTATCAAAGCACCATGCGTCACCTCGGATACGATCCGGATCAGTTTGAGATTGGGCTTCTGGCCTGTGGCGACGAGAAGATCGCTGAACTCAATACCCAGTTCCGCGACAAACCTGTTCCCACAAACGTCCTCAGCTGGCCGTCAGAGGAGCGCGGGGCGGATATGGAAGGTGCAAAACCCGAACCCGTGATCCAGATGATGCAGGGCGATACCTTCCTTGGGGATGTGGCCATTGCCTACGACACTTGCGCCAAAGAGGCTGCGGAAAGCGATAAACCGCTGAAATCTCACGCGACCCACCTGTTGGTGCATGGAACACTGCATCTTTTGGGCTACGATCATGAACGCGATGGCGACGCGACCTTGATGGAAGGTCTGGAAACTCAGATACTTGAAACCATGGGGATAGCCGACCCATATGCACAATGACGCATCTGTCTGATGCGCAATTAGGATAGGAGACAATGGGCGACACCACCGACGGGTCCTCTAACGCAGCGCACCGCGCGCAGGACAATTCATCAGGCAGCAAGCAACCCGGGCTGATTTCTAGGTTATTTGGAGGTCGCGCCAACGGCGTCGAACCTGTGTCTGCTCTTCCCACACCAAATCCAGATCAAAAGCCTCAGCCGCCGATGCTGGGCATGCTGAACCTCCGCCGCATGAGTGTGGAAGAGGTGATGGTCCCGAAGGCCGATATTGTTGCGGTTGCAGTGGACACGCCCAAAGCAGAGCTTGTGAAGGTCTTTCGCGAAAGTGGTTTAACGCGATTGCCGGTGTTTGACGGTACATTGGATACTCCGCTTGGGTTTGTGAACCTCAAGGATTTTGCCCTGAAACACGGCTTCAACGGCAAAACCACCAAAATTGACCTTAAAAAACTTGTCCGTCCTTTGTTGTTCGTCCCTCCTTCCATGCCGTTGGGCATATTGCTGCAAAAGATGCAGTCAGACCGCATTCATATGGCCTTGGTCATTGACGAATATGGCGGGACAGACGGTTTGCTGACAATTGAAGACCTGCTTGAACAGGTTGTTGGCGAGATCGAAGATGAACACGACATCGAAGAAGCAAAGAGCTGGATCCAAGAAGAGCCCGGTTGCTATCTTGCGAAGGCCAAAACCTCCCTCGATGAGTTCGAGGTCGAAATCGGTATGGACCTGAAAGCAGATGCCGAAATCGACGATGAAGACGTCGACACATTGGGCGGTTTGGTGTTCAAACTCCTTGGCCACGTACCGGTGCGCGGTGAAATGGTCACGCATCCGAAGGGACCAGAGTTTGAGGTTCTGGAAGCTGATCCGCGCCGTATCAAACGCCTCCGCGTGCGTGTGCCTGCTTTGGCAGAAAAGTAAAACGCAGTGAAAGGCGTCCTCGAAAGTCAGTGGGGTCGTCGGCTGACGCTTGTGCTGCTGGGGGTTGCCGCTGGATTAGGGCAAGCGCCGACCGACCTTTGGTTCGGGACCATCCTCGCTCTGGCCGCGATCCTCGCTCTTTTCCGAAGCAGCCATTCTACTCGCGCCGCCTTTGGCGCAGGCTGGTGGAGCGGTTTGGGCTATTTCGCCTTTAGCCTCAGGTGGATTGTCGAACCTTTCCTCGTCGATGCAGCCACCTACGGCTGGATGGCACCGTTTGCATTGATCCTGATGGCCAGTGGAGCGGCCCTTTTTTGGGGTGCGGCGGGTTACTTCGCATTTCGCTTTTGTCGCCCGCTCGACGTTGGGTTTGTAGCGACGCTCAGCTTGGTCGAGATAGCGCGCTCTCTTATTCTTACTGGGTTTCCATGGGCTCTTGTCGGGCACATCTGGATAGACACGCCTCTCGCCCTTACAGCCGCAATCTGGGGCCCGCATGGTTTAACCCTGATCGCGCTCCTGTTGGCGCTGAGCATCGCACGCTTGGTCTCGGGTGGATGGCTTTGGGCAATCGCACCAGCCGGAGCCGCAGTCGCATTCTTTGCGCTGTCGCCACCGACGCTTCAAACACCCGCTGACGCACCGCTGATCCGCATCGCTCAACCAAACATCCCCCAGCAAGAAAAATGGGACCCTCGCAAAAAACCGGACAACTTTGCGCGGCTTTTGTCATTGTCATCGCTGCCGAGCGGCGATCCCGATCTCATTGTTTGGCCCGAAACGGCTTTGGCCGAAATCCTCGAACGCGCAGGACCATCTATTGATACGATCTCCGATCTTGTGGGCGACGTGCCGCTAATCACTGGCGTTCAGCGCCGCGAGCGGGATGACATTTACCACAACAGCCTGATCATGATTGAAACCGGAGGCGAAGTCACAGCGACCTATGACAAGCAACACCTCGTCCCGTTCGGCGAATATTTCCCGGGTGGAGAGCTAGCCGCAAGGCTTGGCTTGAGAGGCTTTGCTTCATCGCAAGGGTTCGGATTTACTCCGGGGTCAACCGAAACCAAGATCGACATTCCGGGCATAGGGTCCGCTCGCTTGCTGATCTGCTACGAGGGGATTTTCTCAGAAGAACTCACCACAGATGAGCGCCCAAATCTATTGTTGCTCATCACAAACGACGCATGGTTCGGCAAAGGCGCTGGGCCTGAACAGCATCTCGCTCAGGCTCGTTTACGCTCTATAGAGCAAGGTCTACCAATGGTGCGCGCGGCCAATACGGGTATCAGCGCCATGATCGACCCTTATGGCCGATTAATTTCGACACTGGCGCTCGACGAACAAGGCGTCCTAGATGTCCAGCTTCCCCAGCCAGTACCCGCAACGCTTTACGCACGGTACGGTGATTTTCTGGCAATAGTTGCAGCATTAATGCTTCTGCTAACGTCAATCTTACGGATGCGACGAAACCCCATTGACCGCACTCAGACAGGCCTCTAACCCTTGTGCGTTCGCTGCCACAACGGCTTCCTGACGTGGCGGTTCAATTCTATCGGAGCACTTCATGGCACGCCAAAACTACATCTTCACTTCTGAATCCGTTTCAGAGGGCCATCCGGACAAAGTTTGCGACCGGATTTCTGACGCTATTCTCGACGCTTTTCTATCTGAGGAACCCGAAGCACGGGTCGCCTGCGAAACCTTTGCTACGACCAATCGTGTGGTCGTCGGGGGTGAGGTAGGCTTGTCCGATCCTGAAAAACTCAAAAGCTACATGGGCCGTGTCGAAGACATCGCGCGGGCGTGCATCAAAGACATCGGGTATGAGCAGGACAAGTTCCATCACGCAACCTGTGAGATCACCAACCTTCTGCATGAACAGTCGGCCCATATCGCTCAGGGTGTTGATGCCGGCGAAGACAAAGACGAGGGCGCGGGCGATCAGGGGATTATGTTTGGCTACGCCACGACAGAAACCGAAGCGTTGATGCCCGCTCCGATCCAATATTCTCACGCCATTCTGCGGCGTTTGGCAGAGGTGCGGAAATCCGGGCAAGAACCGACGTTGCGGCCAGATGCGAAAAGCCAGGTTTCCTTGCGCTATGAAAATGGCGTGCCGGTTGAAGTGACGTCTATCGTTCTCTCCACTCAACACGCCAGCGAAGATCAAACCAGTGACGATATTCGCGCCATCGTGGAACCCTATATCCGCGAAGTTCTACCAAGCGGTTTGATCACCGAAGCCACTGAATGGTGGGTCAACCCGACCGGTACATTCGTGATTGGTGGCCCAGACGGCGACGCAGGCCTGACGGGACGCAAGATCATCGTTGATACTTACGGTGGGGCAGCCCCCCATGGCGGCGGCGCATTCTCTGGCAAAGACCCGACCAAGGTTGACCGCTCAGCGGCCTATGCCTCCCGTTATCTGGCCAAAAACGTTGTAGCGGCTGGTATGGCTGAGCGTTGCACGATCCAATTGTCTTACGCGATTGGCGTGGCTAAGCCGCTTTCGATCTACGCCGACACCCATGGAACGGGCGAAGTTGATCCGGCTGCGATTGAAAAAGCCATCGCAGACGTGATGGACCTGACGCCGCGCGGTATCCGACAGCACCTCGGCTTGAACAAACCGATCTATGAACGAACGGCAGCTTACGGCCACTTCGGACGCGATCCCGAAGCGGACGGTGGGTTCAGCTGGGAACGGACCGATCTTGTCGATGCGCTGAAAAAGGCGGTTTGAGCGACTTTTCAACGGCGGCGCGGTTTGCTAGGGCCGCGCCATGACGCAAGACAAACATCCATCGGGCGCACCGTGGCGCAACTTTTACGGCCGTTTCAAAGGCAAGGGCATGCGTGCAGCGCAGCAGGCCTATCTGGATGAAGACTTGGCCGCACTGTCGCCGGGGCCTGTCACTTGGGAAGACAACCCCGACCGCGTTCCTCTGGACTTGAAAGCGCTTTTTGGTGATCGAGAGCTTTGGCTCGAGATCGGATTTGGTGGCGGTGAGCACTTTGTTCATATGGCTGGTTTGTATCCCGAGGTCGGCATCATCGGATGCGAGCCCTATATCAACGGTGTTGCGATGCTGCTTGGTAAAATCCGCAACGCTGAGGTCGACAACATCGCGATCCATCCGGGCGATGCGCGAGATTTGTTCGATGTTGTGCCGGACGATGCGTTTTCTAAGGTGTTTTTGAACTACCCGGACCCGTGGCCAAAGAAACGGCATCATAGGCGCAGGTTTGTGACGCCAGGACATCTGGAGCCATTGCATAGTGTCATGAAGCCCGGGGCGGAGTTGCGGGTTGCGACGGACATACCGGATTATGTACGGCAAACGTTAGAACAGGTGCCGCGACAGGGCTTTGAATGGCTCGCGGAAGAGGCCGCGGATTGGCGCGAACCTTGGTCAGATTGGACTTCGACGCGGTATGAACAAAAGGCACTGCGCGAAGGGCGTGTGCCGCACTATCTAACCTTTCGCCGCGTTTGAGGTGGGGCGAAAATTCCTAAGTAAGAATTTTGCCTCCGGCGGAGGTATTTAGTCTCAAAAGACGTGAGGTAATGGACCCTTGGCGGGCTTTGGGCTAGAGGACGAATAAATCACTGAAAGGTCGTAGAATGTCTGGTCATGGTACCCCTATTCCGATGACGTCTCGCAAGTCGGGGCCGTTGAAAGGTGAGGCGCATGTGCCCGGCGATAAGTCTATTTCGCACCGGTCTTTGATCCTTGGCGCCATGGCTGTGGGTGAGACACGGATCACGGGTCTGCTAGAGGGCGAAGATGTGCTCGATACCTCCAAAGCGATGCGGTCGTTTGGGGCGACTGTGGTGGATCACGGCGGCGGTGAATGGTCTGTGCAAGGCGTTGGCGTTGGCGGTTTTATGGAACCCGATCATGTGATTGATTGCGGCAACTCCGGCACTGGCGTGCGTTTGATCATGGGGGCGGCTGCGACCACGCCGATGACGGTGACATACACGGGCGATGCGTCCCTGAATGGACGACCCATGGGGCGTGTGACGGATCCTTTGGCCTTGTTCGGAACGCAGGCTTTTGGGCGCGACGGTGGGCGGTTGCCGATGACCTTGGTCGGGGCGGCTGATCCGGTCCCGGTGGTGTATGAGGTGCCGGTGCCTTCGGCTCAGGTGAAGTCTGCGGTGCTTTTGGCTGGCTTGAACGCGCCCGGGCAGACCGTTGTGATCGAGAAAGAAGCGACGCGCGATCACACGGAGCGCATGTTGCAAGGGTTTGGTGCTGAGTTGTCGGTCGAAGAAACGGGCGAGGGGCGCCGGATCACTTTGACAGGGCAGCCAGAGTTGCAGCCGCAGACGATTGTTGTGCCGCGTGATCCATCCTCTGCCGCGTTTCCTGTCTGTGCAGCGATTATCACGCCGGGCTCTGATGTCTTGGTGCCGAACATCGGGCTGAACCCCACGCGCGCGGGTCTGTTCACCACATTGCATGAGATGGGTGCGGACCTCGTTTATGAGAATATGCGCGAAGAAGGCGGCGAGCCTGTTGCCGACCTCCGCGCTAAGTTTTCGCCCGATCTCAAGGGCATTGCTGTGCCACCGGCGCGTGCTGCCAGCATGATCGACGAATACCCTGTTTTGTCAGTCGTCGCGGCTTTTGCAGAGGGCGTGACCGATATGCAGGGCGTCAAAGAGCTGCGCGTGAAAGAAAGCGACCGGATTGATGCCATGGCCAAGGGCTTGCGAGCCGCTGGCGTGACTGTCGATGAGGGCGATGATTGGTGGACCGTAACTGGCCTCGGGCATGGGAATGTCCCAGGTGGTGCGCGCGTGGCCAGTCAATTGGACCATCGCATCGCCATGGCCTTCGTGGTGATGGGGATGGCAACCGAAAAGCCGATGACGGTGGATGATGGGTCGCCCATCGCGACGTCTTTCCCGATCTTTGAAGACCTGATGGGCAACTTGGGTGCCAATATCACACGCGCCAATAGCTAAGGGATGCCCTAGCGTTTTGCGGGGCGACGCGCTACGCAAGCCAGACAACTTTATCGGAGGCTCTCATGTCGTTCACCGTTGCGATTGATGGCCCTGCCGCCGCGGGGAAGGGCACTGTCAGCAAAGCCGTTGCTGCACATTTTGGATTTGCGCATCTGGATACTGGCCTTTTGTATCGTGCCGTTGGTGCGAAAATACTTGAAGGCGCAAATGCAGTCGATGCAGCGAAAAGCCTAATGCCAGAAGACCTTGAAAGCCCGGAATTGCGCACGCAAGCCGTGGCTAAGGCTGCAAGCGATATTGCGAAGATTCCTGAGGTGCGGGCGGCTCTTGTGGCGTTCCAGCAGAGCTTTGCCAGACGGGACGAGGGCGCGGTTTTAGACGGGCGTGACATCGGAACTGTCATTTGTCCAAATGCGGAAGCGAAACTGTTTGTGACAGCAAGCCCTGAGGTGCGTGCGCAACGTCGATATGCTGAATTGCTTCAGCGGGGTGCAGAGGTCACGCTCGATGGTGTACTTGCTGATGTGCAGGCCCGCGACAAGCAAGATCGGGAGCGAGCGACAGCACCTTTGGTGGCTGCTGATGACGCGATCCTCATTGATACTTCTGAACTGAGTATCGAAGACGCAATCGCCGCTGCCATTGCTGCGATTGAAACAAAGCGTTCCAATTAGTCACCAAAGCGTGGTTCGCCTCGTGATCCAAAGCCCGCTAGTCTGTGGGTAGGAGGACACCCCATGTTCCGGTTTTTGATCATTTGCCTGATGTCTCTTCCACTCGCTCTTTCGGCGCAGGAGCGGGAGCCTTTGATGTCTCCTGACAGGATGTTTCAGATAGCGCTGGCGCTTGATCCAGAGGCGCGCCAACAGCCCAATGGGATCGAAATGACGATTAAAAACGTTCCCGTTCTGATCGTCGCCGACATCGTGGCCAATCGCATGCGCGCTATGGTGCCAATCCGTTTGGCCGAAGGTATGACATCAGAAGAGCTAGAGCGGGTCTTGCAGGCGAACTTTGATACGGCATTAGATGCCCGATATGCGCTGGCCAATGGGCTGCTTTGGGCGGTTTATATTCATCCCTTTGCCCAACTCGAATGAGATCAGTTCATTTCCGGAATTGCCCAGACTGTGAACATTGCCAATTCATACGGAACCTTGTTTTCAGGAGGCACTGCTCAGTTTGGCGCGGGCGATAGTGTCGATCTGCAGCGCGACCTCTTGCAAAAACTTCTGGATCGCGGCCAAGAACTCTAGTGTCGGCGTTTCCAGACGTCGAAACTCAACCGAATTTGCGTATCTTCATATTCGACAGATGGCTCTGGTGTGAGGCCCTCGGTTTCTGACAGAACCACCTGACATAAAGGCCACCTTTTGAAATAGAGCGGCGACACATGGGGGAACTTCTTCCACTCGTTCAAACATGGTGCAGCGAATGTTGCGGTCATTTCCGGCCCATTTGTGATCCTTTGATGGGCTCTATCTAGGATCGCGATGACGATGGCATCCTCTTCATCCAAAGCGAGGTTTGCTTCCGCTGTGCCGTTGGAAAGCTCACCTTCATAGAACGCCGGATTGCAGGCATGGAAGATCGAAAGCGCTGTGCTCCGGTCGAGGTCTGGATGGGACAGGATTGCGTCGAAGAGTGCGAGCTCGGATCTGAGCCCGTGAACCGTTGTGAACACTGTCAAATCATCTTTCGACGCGTTTTTGACAAACGACACGAGTGCCTGATCATCAGAAGAAAACACATCCAACAACGGAGCAGCGGCGCGCCAAGCGCGCCGGCATTCATTCACGGAAACGGTCATGTCCCACCTTAGACTGTCTTCCAAAATCAGTTTTTTGCAGCGATAGAGGCCAACCTTAAGACCCCGACTGCAGAATTAAATTCATCTAAAAATCTATTACAAACAAAAGGCTCTCCAAAAAGGGTGAAAAATTTGTCAAGATGGTCATTAATGAGCATCAAGTGCCGAGGTTAGGAGAAAACGCCGCATGGCGGAGCATGTGATCAACCAAGAAAGATGGGCGCGGAAGGCTCAGTTCGACCTTTTCAGGACGTATGATCGACCTCATTTTGCTGTGACGAAACGACTGGATGTTGAGAACCTCATCACCTCGCAAAAGCCAAAAGGGGTCTCTCCTTATCGTGCTTGCCTTTATGCCATCGGCGCAGGGATTCACGCCGTCGCTGAACTCAAGATGCGGTTTCGCCAAGATATTGTCGTCCGTCATGATGCGATCGACCTCTCGATGACGGTGCCAAAACAAGATGGCGGATTTGCCTACGGCTATGTTCCCTTTCACCCTAGTTTTACAGAGTTCGACCGCGTCTCTAGCGCGCTGATCGAGGAAGCATCAAAGGGAGCCCTCGCTCCGAACACCGGTCAAAGGGACGACCTCACATACCTGTCTTGTATGCCATGGCTGGATTACACCTCCATCAACAACGCCATGCCTCACGCACACGACTGCATCCCGCGTATCTCATGGGGTAGAATCGTCAAAGATCCGGATGGCATTTGGCGGATGTCCATGACGCTCGAAGTGCATCATGCGCTTGTCGATGGAGAACATGTCGGCGCGTACTTCGAACATGTGCAAACGGCTCTCGACGGTATATTGGCGTAGCGCCGCCCAAACCCCTTGCCACATTGGAAAATACCGCCTATACGCCCGCTTGTCTAAGCGTCGAGACAGGCGCGGGCAATGAGACTCGAGCAGGGTTGGATTTTCCAACCCTGTTTTTATGTTTCAAAGCCTCGACCAATTGAAACCCAAAGACCGGCGGAGACAACCGCCCGGCCCGTATAAAACGTAATGTTAGGAAACGAACGCCACATGGCTGAAAACGTATCAATGGAGGAATTCGAAGCCCTCCTGAATGAAAGCTTCGAAATCGACACGCCGCAAGAAGGCAGCGTTGTCAAAGGCAAAGTCATCGCAATTGAAGCGGGCCAAGCCATTATCGACGTAGGCTACAAAATGGAAGGCCGCGTTGAGCTGAAAGAATTTGCAAACCCAGGCGAAGACCCAGACCTGTCCGTTGGTGACGAGGTTGAAGTTTATCTGCGCGCTGCAGAAAACGCGCGTGGCGAAGCGGTTATCTCTCGTGAGATGGCGCGCCGCGAAGAAGCTTGGGATCGTCTGGAAAAAGCCTATGCGGATGAAGAGCGTGTCGACGGCGCGATCTTTGGCCGTGTTAAAGGCGGCTTCACTGTTGACCTTGGCGGCGCGGTTGCGTTCTTGCCAGGTTCTCAGGTTGACGTCCGCCCAGTGCGCGACGCTGGTCCATTGATGGGCCTCAAGCAGCCATTCCAGATCCTGAAAATGGACCGCCGCCGTGGCAACATCGTTGTCTCCCGCCGTGCGATCCTTGAAGAGTCCCGCGCAGAACAGCGTGCAGAGGTTATCGGCAACCTTGCAGAAGGTCAGGACGTTGAAGGTGTGGTCAAGAATATCACTGAATACGGTGCATTTGTTGACTTGGGCGGCGTAGACGGCCTGCTGCACGTCACAGATATGGCATGGCGCCGTGTGAACCACCCATCTGAGATCCTGACAATCGGTGAAACGATCAAAGTTCAGGTCATCAAGATCAACAAAGAAACACACCGCATCAGCCTTGGCATGAAGCAGCTGCAAGCTGACCCATGGGATACGGTTGCGACCAAATACGCGCTGGAAACAGTGCACATGGGCCGCGTGACCAACATCACGGATTACGGTGCATTTGTTGAGCTTGAGCCAGGTGTTGAAGGTCTGGTGCACGTGTCCGAAATGTCTTGGACCAAGAAAAACGTCCACCCAGGCAAGATCGTATCTACGTCTCAAGAAGTCGAAGTTATGGTTCTGGAAATCGACGGCACCAAGCGCCGTGTATCCCTTGGCCTCAAGCAGACACAGCGCAACCCATGGGAAGTCTTTGCTGAGCAGTTCCCAGAAGGCACTGAAGTTGAAGGCGAAGTCAAAAACATCACCGAATTCGGTCTGTTTGTTGGCCTCGAGGGCGACATCGACGGCATGGTTCACCTGTCTGACCTGACATGGGAAGGCCGAGGCGAAGACGTGATCGGTGACTTCCGCAAGGGCGACATTGTCAAAGCCAAAGTTGCTGAAATCGACGTTGAGAAAGAGCGCATCTCGCTCTCCATCAAAGCGCTCGACGGCGATCCATTCGCAGACGCCGTTGGCGGCGTGAAGCGCGGCTCGATCATCACTGTTGAAGTGACCAAGATCGAAGACGGCGGCATCGAAGTGGCTTACGAAGGCATGACCTCCTTCATTCGCCGTTCTGATCTGTCCCGTGACCGTGCAGAGCAGCGCCCAGAGCGTTTCGGCGTTGGCGACAAGATCGACGTTCGTGTGACCAACATCGACAGCAAGACCCGTAAGCTGGGCCTGTCGATCAAAGCACGCGAAATCGCGGAAGAGAAAGAAGCCGTGGAACAGTACGGTTCCTCCGACTCCGGCGCATCCTTGGGCGACATCCTCGGTGCCGCACTGAAGGGCGACGAGTAAGTCTTTCTCGGATAAGAATTGGAAGAGCCCCGCAAAGATCTGCGGGGCTTTTTTTGTTGGCCTGGTGACCCATAAACTCCTCACACCCCCTTCAAAACCCGGTGAGAACGCAGCAAGTTGAAATCGGCTTTACCACCGAACCGCTACCCTCGCAGACGTATCTATCGTGAAGACATTCTCCTCGCATGACGTCAGCAAGGACTAAAACAATGACCAAAATCCAAAGACGAGAGTTGTTGGCAGGCACGGTTGCCGCAACAGCGCTCACCCTGACAAGCAGATCGGCTTCGGCCGATGTGCCAGCGGGCCGTGACCCGTTCACTTATGAAGTACAACGTACCGATGCGGAATGGCGCGAACTCTTGGGCGATTCATATCCCATCATGCGCGAAGGAAAGACGGAAAAGCCGTTTTCCAACGACACATGGGCCGAGGCGCGGGAAGGTGAATACCGATGCCGAGGATGCGACCTCGTCCACTACTCTTCATTCACCAAAGTTGCATTGGCGAAGGGCTGGCTCTTCTTCACAGCGTCAGAGCCCAATTCGCAACTGATGTCCCAAGACGGGCCAAACGTTATGGCGGATGGAAATTCTCCATTCGACGTAACTATTGAAGTACATTGTCGCCGTTGCGGCAGCCACACGGGGCATATTCTGAAAGTGGATGGGCGCACGCTGCATTGCATAAACGGCGCATCGCTCGATTTCATCGAAGCCACCGCTTAGGAAAACAAAAAAGAGGGCCGCTAAAACGCGGCCCTCTTTTTTGTATCGGATCGAAAGACTTATTCGACGTCGATCTTGATGTTGTCTACAGCATTGTCTGGGTTCATGAAGTCATCGCCTGTGAACAAGAATGCGATGACGTCCTGACGTACTGGGTGACCCAGAACAACGCGTGTTTCGCTGTTTGCGCCTTCACGTACAGATGCAACACCCAACAGACGGCCAACTTCGTCTTTGTGGTTGTCGAAGACTGCAACGTAGCCGTCAGCAGATGCTGTCAGTGGTTCGAAGACGATGACGCTTGAGTTCTGGTCAACGTCTGCTTCCATACGTGCAAACATGTCTTGTGCAGAAACTGCAGTAGCGGCGAGGATTGCGATTGTTGTCGCGAGGATGGTCTTTTTCATAGTAGCTCCATTTGTGTGTGAACGAACGGGTATCGCTCGTCTGGATGTTGTGAAGCAGGTCTGAGGGCCTTTACGCAACGAAACTTCACAAGTTTCCAAGAGCTGTGAACACGCGTGAACGATGGCTCTCATTTTCGTGGGCGACGCGTGAATCGTGTGTGAAAACCTGTGAACGAATTGCCAATTTCGATCACGCTATTTGTAACACTCGCAAAATTCATTTTGCCACGAATCAGATCAAGCCGGTTTTTGGAGGACCTGAGTTCGAATTGCCTCTTGTTTGCTCAGCCGATTGCCGAATCCTTCCATCGCCTGCAAAAGACTGACAATTCTGGCCTTTTTTCTGTGTTTCTGGTCACCATCTTGTTTCGCGATGGATTTTTTGGGCTATAGTCTTAGGCAATGCAGCACTGCCAGCTGTTGAAAGACACACTCGCCTTTGGGGGGCTATCGCATGATCCGCTCTGAACTGATCCAGAAACTCGCTGACGAAAACCCACATCTTTATCAGCGTGACGTAGAGCGTATCGTGAATACTGTATTTGATGAGATTACAGGCGCCATGGCCAATGGGCATCGTGTGGAACTTCGCGGTTTCGGAGCCTTCTCTGTAAAGAAGCGTGATGCCCGTGTCGGAAGAAATCCGCGCACTGGTGAATCTGTGAGTGTTGAAGAAAAGCACGTTCCGTTCTTTAAGACGGGCAAACTCTTGCGTGACCGCCTCAACGGCGGCTGAGGTAAAGGTAGACATGAAAGCAATTCGTTACGGCTTCTGGGCTATCATTGGTCTGTGTCTGATATTTGTCGGCATCGCGAACCGCGACTTTGTGACTTTGCAAGCAATGCCGACGGCATTCGCAGATTTCCTTTCCATCTCGCCAACCATCGAACTGCCGTTGTTCGTCGTGATAATGTTGAGCGTCGGTGTCGGGCTCTTGATTGGGTTCTTTTGGGAATGGGTGCGTGAGCATCGTTTGCGCTCCGATGGCCGCGCAAACGCGCGCGAAGCCGATCAGCTGCGCAAAGAAGTGGACGAGCTCAAAAAGGCCAAGGCGTCGACGGAAGGTGACGAAATCCTCGCCCTACTGGATGCGCCCACACGATAAGTCATGACTTCTGACGTCCGAATAAAAATCTGCGGTCTCACAACGGCAGAGGATATAGACGCGACTGCACGCGCAGGGGCGCACTATATTGGGTTCAACTTTTTCCCAAAATCCCCCCGATACGTCGATCTTGATCGCGCGCGCGAATTGGCGGTGACAGTTCCCGTGGGCATCGCAAAGGTTGCGCTAGTTGTGAATGCCGAAAATGACGCGCTCGATCAATTGGTGGAGAGAGTGCCAATCGACATGTTGCAGCTTCATGGGAGTGAAACCCCTCAAAGAGTTGCCGATGTTCGAGAGCGGTACGGTCTGCCGATCATGAAAGTGCTCGGGATCGCGTCAAAAGAGGATGTCTCCAAAGTCGACCTCTATAGTGATGTCGCTGATCAGCTGCTTTTGGATGCAAAGGCGCCAAAGGATGCGGTGCTGCCCGGTGGGAATGGACTGACGTTCGATTGGACGCTTTTGGCAAACCGGAAGTATTGGACGAAGCCATGGATGCTTGCAGGCGGTCTCACTCCCGAGAATGTCGCCGAAGCCATTACCCGCACGGGTGCGCGTCAGGTCGATGTGGCCTCTGGCGTTGAAAGCGCGCCGGGCGTCAAAGACGCAGGGTTGATCGACGCGTTCTGTAAGGCGGCGTTAGCAAGCGATTAACCACGATTGACTAGCCTTCGGGGATGTGAACTCTCACCTCAGACCAATGGCTGTTCCAACTCTTCGTTGCAAAAGCGGCCAGGAATGGCGCCGTGATCCGCCGCAAGATTTCTGATGTCGAACGGATTGTCGGTCACAAACGGTTCCATTTGGAAATACAAAGGCGCGGATATTCAGTTGTTGAGAACGCCGGACAATACGTGATCTTTTGCAATCGGGAGCCACTCCGCCTGATCAGGTGACAAATTCCTTGGCAAAGGAATTTACGAAGACTTTTGATCAAAAGTCTTCCATCGCTTGAGGCATTCTGTCGCTTTACCCTGTCTACGCTTCGGGATAAGCCTGTCGCGTTAACGCAAAGTGAGATCACGCGAATGGCGCAAGACCTTTTCAATTCCTTCATGACCGGACCTGACGAAATGGGTCGCTTTGGTGATTTTGGCGGGCGGTTTGTCTCAGAAACCCTCATGCCTCTGATCCTTGAGCTTGAAGCGCAATATGAGAAGGCCAAAACTGATGACAGCTTTTGGGCAGAGATGCACGATCTCTGGACCCACTACGTCGGTCGCCCCAGCCCGCTGTACTATGCGGAACGTCTCACCGAACATTTGGGTGGTGCAAAGATTTATCTCAAACGGGATGAGCTGAACCACACAGGTGCGCATAAGATCAACAACGTGCTCGGCCAAATCATCCTTGCCCGTCGCATGGGGAAAACCCGGATAATCGCCGAAACCGGCGCGGGCCAGCATGGCGTGGCAACAGCGACCGTCTGTGCCAAATTCGGCCTTAAGTGTATCGTCTACATGGGCGCGCATGATGTCGAACGTCAGGCCCCCAACGTTTTCCGTATGCGCTTGCTGGGTGCAGAAGTTGTCCCAGTCACGTCTGGCCGCGGTACATTGAAAGACGCGATGAACGACGCCCTGCGCGATTGGGTGACGAACGTTCGCGATACTTTCTACTGTATTGGCACGGTCGCAGGTCCACACCCGTACCCAGCCATGGTGCGTGACTTCCAATCCATCATCGGCAAAGAAGCCAAAGAACAGATGATGGCGGCAGAGGGCCGGTTGCCTGATACAATCATCGCAGCGATTGGCGGTGGCTCCAACGCGATGGGTCTGTTCTACCCGTTCCTTGACGACAAAGACGTGGGCATCATCGGCGTTGAAGCGGGCGGCAAAGGCGTGAACGAAAAGATGGAGCACTGTGCGTCGCTGACTGGTGGCCGCCCCGGCGTCCTCCACGGCAACCGCACCTACTTGCTACAAGACGACGATGGCCAAATCCTAGAAGGGTTCTCCATCTCCGCCGGTCTCGACTATCCTGGCATCGGGCCAGAGCACGCATGGCTGCACGATATAGGCCGTGCACAATATGTGTCTATCACCGACGTCGAGGCGCTCGAAGCCTTCCAGCTCTGCTGTCAGCAAGAGGGGATCATCCCAGCGCTCGAACCCTCACACGCCTTGGCACATGTGATGAAGATCGCGCCAGACCTGCCAAAAGATCACATCATCTGCATGAATATGTGTGGCCGCGGCGACAAGGATATCTTTACCGTCGCACGCGCTTTGGACTTTGATATGGGCGAGTTCGAGTAGCGAACGCCCCTAAGTCGATCGGATAAACTTCAGTTTATCCGCTTTATACTGTGGTTTATGGCCTGGGCCCTAAACCTGCAGCACATTCCTTTTGTGAAAACTCCGAACATCATGGCCGGCAATTCGGCTGCATGGTGCGGCCGTGATCACGAAAGGACAGACCTATGAACCATTTACTTACAACGACCGCGATCTCCATGATCTTGACCGCAACAGGTGCAACCGCTGCCACAATCGAAGAGCAGGTTAAAACCGAACTTTTGTCTCGCGGCTATGAAGAGATTGAAGTTCAAAACGCCAATGATCGTGTCGCTGTTGCCGCCGTTCGCAACACAGTTGTCCTAGAGATCATCTACGATGCTTTGACCGGTGAAGTCTTGGTCCAAAATGTTGAGGAACTCGACGTTGAAGAGTTAAGCGAAGCCGATGTGTTCGACCTGCTCGATGAGGATGAGATCGACGAAGACGATCTTGAGGACGACGAAGACGAAGATGATGACGAGGATGATGAGGACGACGAAGACGAAGATGACGACGAGGATGATGAAGATGACGAAGACGACGAGGATGACGACGACTAATGCCTTCCTCTCGCCACGGCTCATCTAGCCAAAAGACCTTTTTGATAGCTCTTTTGATCGTGCAAATCGCTTGCGCGGCTCTTTACCTAATCAATTTACTTTCCAGCATTACTGGAATTGGCGTCCTCAGTTGGGCCGTTCATGAATTCATCGAATTAGGCGCAGCGCTTGGCCTCTTGTTGGGCGTCGTGCTCGGCGCGATCACTCTGCGCCGCACTCCGCAACGCAATCAAGTTGTGGAGGATCAGCTAAAGGCCGCATCAGGCGCCTTTATGGACCTCTTAAACGAGAGATTTGAAGAATGGGCGCTCACGCCGGCCGAACGCGATGTTGCGCTGTTCTCGATTAAAGGATTGTCCATTCAAGAAATCGCAGGTGTGAGAGACGTCAGCGAAGGCACCATCAAAGCGCAAACAAACGCAATCTATCGAAAGCAGGCGTAAGCGGCCGGTCTCAGCTCTTGAGCCTTTTTATCGACGAGTTGATCGAATTGCCCCCGGCTTAGCCTTCCGGCAAGGCATTCTCCGTCAAAACCTCAATGGGTACGATATTCAGCGCTTTCACGTGGGTCGCATCCAAATTGACTTTCGGCGCGCATCCTTCCTCATGGGCTTGCAAAAACCGGCTGGCACAAAGGCACCAGTGATCGCCGGGGTTCAAACCCGGAAATCCCCATTGCGGGCGTGGTGTGCTCAGGTCATTCCCGACGTATTTTGAGTAGGCTAAGAACTCCTCAGTCATGACGGCACAGACCGTATGGCTGCCTGTATCCCGGTCGCATGTGTCGCAAGACCCATTGCGAAAGAAACCCGTCATCGGATCGGTAGAGCAGGGGGCCAAGGCGCCTCCCAGTACGTTTAATGACGGGTCTTTCTCTATCACTCTAGGCTCTCTGCAATCTGACGAAACATCTCTTCGTTGCCGCGTCCGACGCCTGCCTCACGGAAGGATCGGTTTGCTGCGTTCAAGACGATTACCACATTCCGAGAGGGATCAATATAGGTGTACTGATCATAGATTCCACGCGCCATAAACTGCCCATCGTCGGACCCAACAGGTATCCACCACTGATACCCATACCCCGTTTCGCCTGTTTGCGTCGGCGCGCTGGGCGCGGTGCTTTCTTCCACCCAGGCCTCCGGCACGATCTGCTGCCCGTTCCAACGCCCGCCATTCGCGATCATCTGCCCAAACCGGGCATAGTCCCGCGATTTCATGTTGAGCCCGCCAAGTGCAAACGCCACGCCATATCCGTCAGTCAGGTAGTAGGGTGCGGCTTCCAAACCCATCGGCTCTGCGATCTTCTCCGACAACAGATCAGTTAAACTGCGACCCGTCGCGCCCCGCACCACCATGCCCAACACATGCGTGTCGATGGACACATATTGCCAAGTCTCGCCTGGGTCTGCGTAGGTCTCAGTTAGGCCCGCAGCAAACTCATCCATCGACCCGCCCAAGGCGAGGACGCGGCCCATCTTGTTGATATCGGAATCGTAGTCGAGGTAATCCTCGTCGAACACGACGCCCGATGACATTTGCAAAACGTCCTTGATCGTCGCGCCGTCATAAGCGCTTCCCACGAGCGATGACGCATATTGCGTCACGGGATCGTCGATGGATCCAATTGCGCCTTCTTCCAACAGGATGCCAAAAAGCGCCGACAACCAGCTTTTCGCCATCGACCAACTGATCCGCAGGTCGTCCTCGCCCGTGCCCTGATAGTAATCCTCGAACACAATCGCGCCGTCCTTTAATACCACAAGCGCCGTGGCGGATCTGCTTTCCAGCCAGTCTTCAGTTCCCTCCGGAAGCGTGACAGCCGCGACAACCGGCAACTCCGACACATCGCCAGAGGAAGTTAGGGAGGCGTTCAGGAACATCGTGTCCATGTTGGAGAAGTTGTTCACGATCTTCTCTTCCGAGAAGAGGCTATTCACAGCCAAAAGGCGTTTAAGCTCTTCGCCTTTCCAAACCCAACCGATGATGGCGATCACGCCCAAAAGGACGATGATCCGTCCCAGCCATTTCAACATTGTCCGCTCCACTCAATCCACCGGCCGTGGAAATCCGCACGGCCGAGGTTGAGCGTGACATCGCCGGGCCAAAGGCGCAAGGTTAACGCCGCGCCACGTGCGCCGCCGTCGTTTTCCATCGCGAACCACGCCAGAGGGCTTTGGTCAGTCGCCTGTGATCCAGCAGCTTCGATCAACTTTGTACCTTCAGCTTGTTTCTCAGATGGAAAATACTGCCAAGCAATCGTGTGGTAGATCATGTGAGTTTGGCCAGTAACATGAGGCAGACGCGGGGCGAGCCATTCAATTGCATCGCCTTGATCCACAAGCGGTTCGGCGATCTTAATCGCAGCTGCCGTGCGCTCGATCCGATCTGGTTGATCCGGCCAAAGATAGGCTCGAAGACGCAGCGCGGCCTTTGGATCAGTCGGGTCGAGTGGGTTCAAATCCACACCTCGACGCTCCATCACAGTCGGACTTACTAACGGTGGCGTAGGGCCGGCCCAATCTGGCTCCAGCAAAAGCGTTTCGCTCCGCCCCCAAATCGCCTCCCCGATCTTCAGCCCATAGTGATCCCATTTCAGGTTGAGCCCGCCGCTTGCCCCCAGTTCGGACGTCCGCAACGGCAATCCAAAGCGATCCGAGACAACATGGGCAGCGGCGATGATGGCGGATGATCTGCGTACCTCGTTTGTCTGAGGCGCACTTCTTACCCAATCGCAGAGGAAATCGTCGTAATCGACCAAAACGCCTTTAAAGGCGCCCCAAAGAACCTCGTCGGAAACCTTGGAAGGAGGATAAATCCCGTCAAATGCGCGCCCTTCAAGATAAAGCGCATGCAAACCACCAGCGACCCGCAGCGGCACACTCTCCCCGCGCGGGGACAAGTCACCAGCCCATGAAAATACGCGGTCCCTCAGCACTGATTGAGGCCAATCCCGCTCCGAAAACAATTTGCACAGCTGCGCCATGAATGACGACCCAAGGGCGGCACAGGCTTCAGATTGGTAAGCGAATGCCTCCTGAACTGCAGGAGGCGTCATCGAAATTTGTCCACCAGGCTTTGCAGCGGCGAACGGGTGTCTTCCTCGACAGGCTCTTCGACTTTCGGAGCTTGTGATTTCGGTTTCGACTTTGATGACCGCGCGGGCGCAACCCTCAAAGCGATAGCGTTCAAGAACTTGTCGCCATTCCCCGAAACGAGCTCTGCCGCGCCATCCCCAATGCCGCGCAACACGTCATCCAGCCACTCCGCATCCGCCTTCGGAAAGTCACGCAACACATACCCCGGCACATCGTCCTTATGGCCGGGATGCCCAATACCCAACCGCACGCGGTCATAGTCAGCCCCGATATGCCCATGGATCGACCGCAACCCATTGTGGCCCGCGTGGCCGCCACCGGTCTTCAAGCGCACTTTGCCGGGGGCGAGGTCAAGCTCATCATGGAACACCACCACATCCTCCGGCCCTAGCTTATGAAACCGCATCGCCTCGCCGACCGACTGGCCCGACAGGTTCATAAATGTTTCGGGCTTCAGCAAGATCACCTTGCCCGACCCAAACCGCCCTTCGCTGATCACCCCTTGGAACTTTGACCGCCACGGTCCAAACCCATGATCCGACGCAATCTGATCCATCGCCATAAAGCCGATGTTGTGACGGTTCTGCGCGTATTTCGCGCCGGGATTTCCAAGGCCGACAAGTAGTTTCATAGCGACGGTCTAAACGCTGCGGCGCAGAAAGACAAAGATTTCAAGCAATAGCGATTGCGATCGCTTCCTCGATTGTGGTCGGCCGGAAGTTTGGCGCAAGCTTTTGCAACTTTGAGCCATCAATCTGATGCGGTTTGTCCCACAGATAGCGCATCTCCAGAACCTCTCGTATCATAGGTTGGAAAATCGACAAGAGACGCATAATGCCCCACGGCATTGAGCGTACCTTTAGCGTTTGCCCGCTTGCCTTCTCTACCAAGCGTTTCAATTGTTCGCCTGTAAGCGAAAATCCGTCGAAACCCACGTCCTCAAATCTTGCGAGGTCTTCACGTACATCTGCGAGATGAACCATGGCACGTGCCATATCGGGCAGAAATGCCCAAGCATGCACCACGTCCAAATTCCCTGGATACACCATCGAACCTGTTTCGATCATGTTGACCATATGGGACTCGAACCAATTGCCTGTGTCTTTGCCTTCCATAAAGTCACCGCCCCGCAAAATTATCGTTTGAACACCATCATCCGCCGCGTCTGCGTAAGCACGTTCCATTGCAACGCGAATTTGACCTTTTTCGGTCGTGGGCTTATGGGGTGTGTTCGTCCGTAGGACCGACGGCATATCTGCGCCGTAGTTATACACATTCCCGGGGATCATCACACTTGCACCAGAGGCCTTCGCGGCGGAGATGACGTTTCTTGTGACCGTTGGCACGGTTTCGGCCTAGTCAGTGTAAGGTGGGTTGACTGCGTTCACGATTACGTCTGCGCCGAGGCACGCTTTTTGAACACTTGAAACGTTCATCACGTCGCAAGTGCGCAATTCTACGCCCGACGGGAATGTGCTCCCAATCAGACTGCGACCCGCGGCGATAACGGTCCAATCGGCCTCATGAAATGCTTCGACCGCATTCCGCCCAAACCGACCTTTTGCGCCCAATACAACAACTGTCTTTGACATCTGATCTACTCCTGTTTGTGTATGTTAGGCGCTAGATAGCTATTCATTTTATGTGTATAAATTGGCAAATTTTAAATCGAGATATTCAATTATGAATGATCAGGTTCCTTGGCTACTCCTGCAATCCATGGCGGCAATAGCCGAGCATGGATCACTCTCCGCTGCTGCACGAGACGTCGGTGCAAGCCAACCGACGCTAAGCAGGCACCTCTCCACTTTGGAAGAGCTCCTAGGAGATCGCTTGTTTGACCGGACGCGCGAAGGAATGGCGCTCACGGTGAAAGGCGAACAGCTCTTTCAAGAGGTGCGCACGATGGCCGACACGGCTGGGCGCATCTCTCGCAAGGGAGAGGAAGAAGCCGATGATTTGACAGGAACTGTTCGCCTTTCGGCCAGCCAAATTGTTGCAACCTACCTTTTGCCAGACATGCTCACTGAACTTCGCAGGAAGACGCCGCATCTCGCCTACGAAGTGGTGGCGTCGGACACCTCACAAAACCTGATCCGTCGTGAAGCTGATATTGCTGTCCGCATGTATCGGCCAAGGCAGTCTGATCTGTTCATTCGCAAAGTCGCCGAACTCAAACTCGGTATCTTTGCCCACCGCGACTACATGTCGGACAAGGAAGCGATAACTGTTGAAAACTTCATGTCCTTTGACGTCATCGGCTATGATCGAAGCTCTCTCATTCTTGATGGAATGCGCGCCTTGGGGATGAAAGTCGATCGTGACGACTTCGCTTTTCGGTCCGACGACCAAGTCGTGTGTTGGAATATGGTTCGTGCCGGTTATGGCCTTGGCATGATGCAAGTAGAGCTTGGCAAAAGGGATCCAAACCTCGTACAAGTCGCCTCCGATATTGATATCGGCAGCATGCCAGTTTGGCTCGCAGCACACAAAGAACTCAAAAGCAGCCCGCGTATTCGAATGGTCTTTGACCATCTGGCCACGTCGCTTCAACGCGCGTCGTAATCAGCGATCAATGTTGGTTTTGCCGCGTGCTCTGCACCGCTACACATTCGCTTGGCACAAAAAAACGGGACCAACTAGGCCCCGTTTAAATTCGTTAGGGTTAAGAGAATTACTCTTCTGCAGCTGCTTCTTCTGCGCCGCCTTCAGAAGCCTCTTCACCACCTTCTTCGGCTGCGTCTTCATCATCCGCAATCGCGTTCTTCGGCGGCTGGATGTTCGCAATAACGAAGTCACGGTCGACGGTCGGCTTTGCACCTTCTGGCAGAGTAACGCCGCTAATGGACAGAGTGTCACCAATCTGAGCTTCGCCCAACTCGACATCGATCGCGTCAGGGATGTCACCCGCAAGAACTTCCAGTTCCACTTCAGGGCGCACAACAGTCAAAACGCCGCCCTTCTTGATGCCTGGGCATGTGTCTTGGTTGAGGAAGTTCACAGGGATCATCAACTTCACACGTGTTGTCCGCTTCAGGCGCATCAGGTCGATGTGCGTTGGTAGGTCTTTCACAACGTGACGCTGAACGCCGCGGCAGATCACGCGGACGTCGTCGTGGCCTTCAACCTTGAGGTTGTAAAGCGTGGACATGAAGCCACCCTTGCGCAGACGTGTCAGCAATTTGTCGAAGTTTAGGTTGATCGGAAGTGGATCAGCGCCACCACCATATACAATGCCAGGTACGTCGCCGGCGCGGCGAGCTGCGCGAGCGGCCCCCTTGCCTGTCCCCGCGCGTACCGTGGCGTGAAGATCAGGGATCTTATCAGCCATAGTCATATTCCTATAATGTAGCGGCCGGCCTCCAAGGGTGTCCGACCTGATGAAGCCCGTTCTTTAGGGGGATTCATCTCGCTTGGGAAGGGGTAAAATGGAGGGTGTCAGGCATTTTTCTTTGCCTGCGCGGCTTCTCCGTAAAGTTCGCGACCAACTTCATCCAATAGGTTGTGAAGCCATATGATACGACCTGAATGTTCGTTTCGCCGATGCCAAGCGATGTCATAGTAAATGGGCGGAAGATCGATCGGCGCCTTGCAAAAGGTCAGATCGCGATAAACCGTCGGCGCCCACCGACTTGGCATGGTTGCAATCGCAGGAGTACCAGCGAGAAGATTGCCCAACATAGAGGTGGTCGGCGCAACCAATGCGATTTTCCGCTCGCGACCAAGCTTTTCAAATGCAACATCGATTTGGGTCTTTGTATTCCCTCCAAAATTGACAACGCCATGTGTGGCTTCTGCATAATCTTCGACCGTCTCGATGGCGTCGCGCATTTTGGGATCGTAAAAGACGACCAATTCATCCTGCCCATATGGATTCCGATTTAGAAACGGTGATCGTGCATGGCCATTGATTACGAAGGAAATATCGATTTCTTTGTCTTGGAGCATTTGAGCAATGTGGTTTTGCGGAACGGCTCGTTTCATTTCCAACCGCACGTTCGGCGCAATCTTAGCAAGTTTTGCTTGAAGCAACTTCACATCATGCAATTGCGCCGGTGTTTGAATGCCCTAAGCAAACGTCTGATTGTCTTTTTTTGGATCGTATCGTTCTGGAATGGCAAGGCCTTGAAGTTCAGCAACTTGACGTTCAACCCTTGGCACCAAACTCAATGCCGCTTCTGACGGCACGATGCCACGGCCTGCCTTGACAAAAAGCGGATCGCCAACAGCAGCGCGCATTTTATCAATCGTATGGCTAATCGTTGACTGGTTTAGATTATGGGCGACAGCGGTCTTGCTGATGGAGCCTGTTTCGCAAAAGGATAGAAAAACGCTCAGCGTATGTCCGTCCAATCTTAACACATCGAAATTTTCCTTTAAAAAATTTTAATCAATCGATTGTTTGCTGCAAGAGGTAACGTAATGGTAATCTTGTTGCTGGGAACGGCAGGGGACAACAGGTCATGGCTTATGACAGCACCGCGTTCTTTCAAGAGAGAGAGATCACATGCTTTTCGGTTTGATCCAGCTATTGGGCTACGTGAGCTTGGATGCTGAAGAAATAGAGGCACAAGAATTGGTCGAAGCAGTCGACAGGGCGATCGTGATCGCATCGCGCCACGTATTGGAGAAAGAGGTCAGCTAAGCACTCACGAAACGCTTTTACTCGTACCCTTCGAAAAACAACTTGCTTTGATTGTTAAGGACTGTCACCGCTAACAGCGATGACAGTCCTTAACGCTTTATATATCTCGCGCCGTCCTGTTGTGGCGTTTGTAGTCGTAGGAGTTTTCTGGGGCTGCTTTGCCGCTTTGGTTCCGGTCTACAAGGCCGACCTTGGCGTCAACGATGCCGTTTTCGGAACCCTCCTGCTGGGATCGGCCTTAGGGCTTGTCTCTTCAATGTTCCTAGCGCCTCGAGCCGACAAAATCCTTGGTGCCAACTCGATGCGATTTGGCATTGTTGCGCTGTCTCTCGCTTGGTTCTTGCCAGCGCAGGCAACAGTGCCGGTTATGTTTGGTCTCTTGATGGGCGCTGTCGGCATGGCATCCGGCCTATTGGATGTTGTTATGAACGCCCGTGTTAGCGAATTGGAGGCAAAGCACGATAAGCCCTTGATGAACGCCAACCACGCCATGTTTTCTGTGGCTTATGGGGCCTCTGCCTTGATCACTGGGTTTGCGAGAGAGGCGGGATTGTCGCCAACCTCTATCATCGCTGGTTTCGCGTGTTTCTGCATCCTGCTCGTGCCGTTTATGCGTATGGACGTGGCCGTTGTGGATGCGGATGAAGAGGCTAAAGCGGCAAAATACCCGCTGTGGCCCATACTGATTTGCGGTCTCATCACATTGTCAGCCTTCATGACCGAGGCCACGGTCGAAGCATGGTCCGCTCTGCACATCGAACGCACCTTAGGTGGCGGCGCGAAAGAAGGGGCGCTTGGCCCGGCGATGCTTGGGTTCACAATGGCCTTTGGTCGCTTCTCAGGTCAGGCAGTTTCTGAGCGCCTTAGCGATGTGACTGTCGTGATCGGTGGGTCGATTATTGCAGCATCAGGGGCGATCCTCGCGGCATTGGCCGGGACGCCACTGGTGGCTCAAATTGGGTTTGGGATCTTCGGTTTAGGCGTTTCCGTCATCGGCCCGATCGGCATCTCGATGGTAGGCCATCTGGTGCGCCCGCATCTGCGAACCGAAGCTATCAGCCGCGTCGCTGTTATCGGGTTCTCCGGGTTCTTCTTCGCACCAATGCTCATGGGGTTGGTCTCCGAAGCCTTCGGCTTGCGGATCGCGTTCCTCTGCGTGGCGGGTGTCATCCTATGCGCCGTACCGCTTGTTCTTATTGCCGCACGACTACCCAAAATTGGAATGGCTAAGGTGGCAGCTTAGCATACCTGCCCTCTCATCTTGGCAGAAAAACTCGCACCGCAGGGCCGATCAGATGCTAGGGCCTGTGGACACTCATCAAATCGCATCAGTTTCAGTCCAAAATTGCTCAGTTCTAGGAACTTGGCCGCAGACATAGCCATCTATTTCAAGGCCAAGTGACGACGAAATGGGCAATTTTGGCGAAACCCCTGCGGGGCGCGGCCCATTTTGCCTCTGACGAGCTGCTTTGCCCTTCCGATCAACCAGATTGCTGCTGTCAAATCAGCTCGTCAGCGGCAAAATGGGTCTCGCGCTGAGACGGTTTGGTGATTGTCCACGGGCCCTAGGCCCAACGCCCATCGAAATCCTCAGGCACCAATAGAATATCTCGATCAATGTCGCTGATATTCCGCTTCCCGCACAACGCCATCGTCGTGTCTAGTTCTTTCTGAATGATGTCCAAAGCGGTGGTCACACCTTTCTCACCCATCGCACCGAGGCCATAGATGTACGCGCGCCCGATCATGACCCCATCGGCGCCCATCGCCAAAGCCTTCAACACGTCCTGACCAGACCGAATACCGCTGTCCAAATGAATTTCGATCTGCCCACCGACGGCCTCGACGATCTTCGGCAGCATACGGATCGACGACAAGGCGCCATCCAACTGTCGCCCGCCATGGTTGGAGACGATGATCGCATCCGCCCCCACTTTCACGGCCTCTTTCGCGTCCTCAGGGTCCAAGATGCCCTTGATGATGACCTTGCCGCCCCACTTTTCCTTCAGCTTCGCAATGGTTTCCCAGTTTAGGGCTGGATCAAACTGTTCAGCGGTCCAAGAGTGCAACGAACTCATATTCTTGACGCTCTTCGCATGTCCCACAATGTTGCGGAACGTGCGTCGGTGTGTACCCAACATCTCCAATCCCCAACCCCATTTGGTCGAGAGGTTGAGAAGTGTCTTTGGTGTCAGTTTAGGCGGAGCCGTCAGACCATTTTTCAAGTCCTTGTGGCGTTGCCCAAGGATTTGTAGATCGACGGTGATGACCAGTGCAGAACACCCCGCATTCTTTGCGCGTTGGATGATGTTGTCGACGAAATCCTCGTCCCGCATCACATATAGCTGGAACCAGAACGGCGCGCTGGTGTGTTGTCGAATATCTTCGATCGAACAAATCGACATCGTTGACAGGCAATAGGGAACGCCAAATTTCTCAGCCGCCCGCGCCGCCTTAATCTCACCGTCCGCATTTTGCATTCCGGTCAACCCGACAGGAGCTAAGGCCACCGGCATTTCGTAATCGGTTCCTAGCAGCGAACCCTTGGTGGTGCGGTTCGTCATGTCGACAGCAATCCGTTGCCGAAATCGGATTTTGTCAAAGTCCGAGGTATTCTCTCTAAACGTCTGCTCCGTCCAACTGCCTGACTCTGCATAGTCAAAGAACATCTTCGGCGCGCGCCGCTTATGAAGCCGCTTGAGATCGTCGATGTTGGTAATGATGGGCATGGGTTGGCTTTCCGGGTATTATTGGTTAAGATTACTTACCAATTGAATGCGTTTGGCGCAAGTTTGGAATGCTCTGAACTGTCAAGCAATGCTCTACACAATCTCGCACCAAAGGTCTTGGCGCAAGCGCATGGCAGGTTAAGTCTTGGGTGGTTTGAAGGATGAGCTCAGGCGCTATGCGCGCCGTCTGCCAACTCCGCTACGAAGCCGAGGACATCCGGCACAGGCTCACCCGCACCAATCTTTGCGACGATGGCCGATCCGACAACAGCGCCATCAGACACACTTGCCACGGCCTTTGCGTCGGCAGGCGTCTTGATCCCGAAACCGACGATCACAGGAAGGTCTGTCGCCGCTTTGATCCGCGCGACCTCTGGTGCCACCTCATCACTTTGAACGTCCGCTGTGCCAGTGATTCCTGTCATAGATACGTAATACACAAAACCAGACGTATTCTGCAGAACAGTCGGCAAACGCTTGTCATCGGTCGTTGGCGTCGCCAAGCGGATGAAGTTGATCCCTGCGGCCTGCGCCGGAATACAAAGCTCTTCATCTTCTTCTGGCGGCAGGTCGACCACGATCAAGCCGTCAATCCCTGCCTCTTTGGCATCTTTCAAAAACGCATCCACGCCGCGCGAATAGATCGGGTTGTAGTATCCCATCATCACAATCGGCGTGGTGTCGTCAGATTTGCGGAAATCCCGCGCGTATTGCAGCGTCATCTCTAGGGTCATGCCGCCTTCCAGCGCGCGCTGACCCGCCAATTGGATCGTTGAGCCATCGGCCATTGGGTCGGTAAACGGCATGCCCAATTCGATGATATCAACTCCTGCTGAAGGCAGGCCCTGCATCACCTCAAACCCGGTGTCGTAGTCCGTATCGCCTGCCATCACATAGGCTACGAAAGCCTTCTTCCCTGCGGCGCGCAGTTCTGCAAATTTGGCGTCAATCCGGCTCATCATGATCCCCTAGGTAAATGCTCAACGCGGTTTGGCGCAGGCGGGCGGGAAAATCAATGGGTCAGGTGAAAATGCGAGGGGCAAACGCAGGTTCGCTCTCCCAATTTGGTACCGAACCCAATACATAGATCTTATGTTTTATCTCTTTTTCATCGCGCTACCGCTGATCGTCTTGGCCGTCTTCCTGTACCGCCGGTTTCAACGGCAAAGCCGACGCAAAACATTATTGGCAACACCACTCACAGCAGAGCAGCGTCAGATCGTTGATAAGCTGGTGCCTATAACCCACCACCTGCCAGAGGAATTGCGGCCCGCTCTCGAAGGCAAAATGAACCTCTTCCTCGATCAAATCACCTTTCACGGCAATGGGATCGACGTCACCGAAGAGATGAAGCTTTCCATCGCAGCGCAAGCCTGCCTCTTGGTGGTCAATAGCCCGTCTTGGTACGACACACTACGCACCGTTCTGATCTACCCTACCGCCTTCCATTCGCGCCACCAACGCCGTGACGGATATGTGGTGAGCGAGCAAGACAACATCGTACTTGGTGAAAGTTGGGCGCGGGGGCCGGTGATCCTGTCGTGGCCCCACGCGTTACAAGGGGGCTTGGATGATCATGACGGGCACAACGTCGTGATTCACGAATTCACCCATCAGTTGGACGAACTAACGGGTAGCACCAACGGTATCCCCGTCCTGCGCAAGGGTCAGGCCTATGAGGCGTGGGAGAAAGCGATGCTTGATGCCTATGGTGCCCATGTCGCGGGTGTCGAACACGGCCGCAAAACTCTTATCGATCCATACGGCGCAACGGGTCACGAAGAGTTCTTCGCCGAAGCCATCGTCACGTTCTTCGAAAAACCCAAAGCACTCCGGCGTGAAGAACCAGCCCTTTATGCGCAATTCTCCGAACTCCTTGCCCTCGACCCGGCGGAGTGGGGTTAACGCTTGCGATACCGGCCCGCCCGAACTATCTGCAGCGGGTGATTAAAGGAGAGCCATCATGGGTTTCAAAATGGGTATCGTCGGTCTGCCAAACGTCGGCAAATCGACCCTGTTCAACGCGTTGACCAAAACCGCTGCCGCTCAGGCCGCGAATTTCCCGTTCTGCACCATCGAACCCAACGTGGGTGAGGTCTCCGTTCCCGACGCCCGCCTCGACAAACTGGCCGAGATGGCGAACTCCAAAAACAAGATCCCCGCGCGGATGACCTTTGTGGATATCGCAGGCCTTGTGAAAGGCGCAAGCCAAGGCGAAGGCCTCGGCAACCAGTTCCTTGCCAACATTCGCGAGGTTGATGCCATCGCCCACGTCCTGCGCTGCTTTGAAGACGACGACATCACGCACGTCGAGGGCCGCGTTGATCCAGTTGCCGACGCGCAGGTGATCGAAACAGAACTGATGCTCGCCGATCTTGAAAGCATCGAAAAGCGTCTGCAAAACATCGTGCGCAAAGTACGCGGCGGCGACAAAGAAGCCGTGCTGCAGCAAAAGCTGATGGAACGCGCGCAAGAGGCCTTGGAAAACGGCCAACCCGCCCGCACCGTTGAGGTCGACGCCGAGGATCAGAAGGCGTGGAACATGCTCCAGCTGCTGACCACGAAACCGGTTCTTTACGTCTGTAACGTGGAAGAGGATTCAGCAGGCACCGGCAACAGCCAATCCGCCCGCGTTGCCGAAATGGCCGCAGCGGAAGGCAACAGCCACGTCGTGATCTCTGCCCGTATTGAGGAAGAAATCAGCCAGCTTGAAGATGACGAGGCAGAGATGTTCTTGGGCGAGATGGGCCTAGAAGAAGCGGGCTTGGACCGTTTGATCCGCGCTGGATACGACCTGCTAAACCTGCAAACCTACTTCACCTGCGGCCCCACAGAATCCCGCGCGTGGACGATCAAAGAAGGCACCTTCGCCCCCCAAGCCGCTGGCGTAATACACGGCGATTTCGAACGCGGGTTCATCCGGGCGGAGACGATTGCCTTTGACGATTACGTCGCTTGTGGAGGAGAGCAGGGGGCTAAGGAAGCGGGTAAGATGCGGGCCGAGGGCAAGGCGTATCTCGTGAAAGACGGCGATGTGATGCATTTCTTGCATAACACATAAACCTTTGCTTGCGTTGGAGCCTCCGGCGGGAGTTTTTTGGCCAAGATGAGAGAGCTTATAGCCTGAATGCTTCGGCTACTGGCAAAGCGTGTCATATGCTACAATGTATGTACGCTGTGTGTACGCCCTGTGTACAGCTGGTGTACGTGATTTTATTGGGCTTTGGGTGATTTGAGGCTACCGGCCGACCCCCAATAACTCCGCCTCAAATCCGCGCAAAGAAGGGCGGGCGAGGGGGCCGTATGCGGCGGGGAGGCTGCGCAGGTCTGGAAAGATGTTAAACAGCTCTTCCCGCTCTGCCGACCCCACAGCATCAAGCCCTGTTTCACCGGGAAAGAAGCTTTCCGACGGCGCATCTTCGGCGAAGACAACTTGGTGTTCGCCAAACATGATGTGAACATAAGTGACCGATTTTCCGACCACTTGCGTGATCGTCGCTCCATTAATCAGATGTTTGGCTGGGATCAAAACCTCGCTATGGCTGAAGAGCAGTTCTGACTGGCTGCCTTGATAGAGCATGCGGTGCTGTGGCGAAACGAGCAGGTCTTTCGTATTCCCAATTGCTCCAGCCTCAAACCGAACCGGCGCTAATTTACCTTCAGCCGGAACCGTCCTCATCCCGATCCACCGCAAAGGCTGTGGCCCATTATCCAGCGTCAAAACAAGATCTCCAGGCCGTAAGGTTTCAATTGGCCTCGGCCCATTCGGAGTTGAAATAGACGTCCCAACCGTGAAGCAGATTATGATGTTTTCAATCTGCGAAAAGGTCAGGACAGTTCCATCTGTGAGCGTCGCAAAACCGCTCAATCCACCTGCCGCATCGTCTGTGTTTGTAAACGTAATGCCGCCAAAGGGCGTTAAGCCTTGGAAATCTAGGGTATCGCCAACGCTTTCTCCTGTTTCGCCGCCGATCACGGTGATGGTCGATGCGCCAGTTTCACCAAGGTCCGTCACAAAAAATGTATCGTCACCTATTCCACCTCTGGCGATGTCACCCTCGGCGACATAGATTACGTCGTCGCCGCTGTTCCCGCGGATGTTGTCCGCACCAGTGCCGCCAAAAATCGTATCATCGCCGCCGCGGCCAAAGACGGTATCATTCTCATCGCCGGCAAAGACGGTGTCATTCCCGGCACCCGCATCAATGATGTCTTCGTTGCGATTTGGCCCCGTCCCGTCGCTGCCATCCACGAAGTCGTTCTCTGGATCGCCATCGTAAGACGCATCGATGATGTCATCTCCCGACGTGCCGCTGACTGTGCCGTCTGACACTACGATCGTGCCGCCGATAACATCGGATTCCCAAGTCCCGTTCGGATCACCGTTTCCGAAGTCGGTCGTCGGGTAGTTTATAAGCGCCGCAGGATCGCCTGAGCCTGGTAAAACCGTGTCGTTGGTCCCACCGTCGGTGTATCCAACCGTGGCGTCGCCGGTGAAACCGTTGGTCCATTGGATGTCTTCGTAAATGAACTCGACCGAGAAATCGCCTCCGCCGGTATCTGTGAGAACCATCTGGAAGGAGTTGGTCCCAGTGCCGCTGTAAGGCGCAACATCCAGCCAGGTGATTGTGACAGTGCCAGCCACTGGATCGAGATCCCAATAGATTTCACCGCCGTCATTGATATTGACGTCCGACCAAAACGGCGCGATGGCGGGGGATGTATATCCGCCGATGCCAACGGGTGTGTATGCGGTTTCGGGCGAGTCGAAGGTAATTAACCCATTGGTATTGATGTAAATACCGGCATAGCTCGTACCGAAGAATGAAATACCCGATGGTCCAAATACAGACGTGACATCGACAAGAATACTACCGTCGTCGAGATTTCCAGCCGTCAGCGTCGACGTCGAAAAGACGTTTTCGCCATAGCCTGCTGGGCCTCCCAATCCTGTGTTCATTGTCGCCATGTGTAATGGTGCCGCTCGTTCGCCGGTATTCTGGGCTGCTCAATTCGCTTGTCGTTTTGGGTACTTTAGCCGTGACAGAGCAAAAAATGAATCCCCTTGATAAAATTCGAAAGTCCGCTTCATGTCGCGAGCGAGGCTGTTTCAGACCGTTCGCCTCTCGAGGTCACGTTTTGCCTCTTGTCCTACCATGCACCTATCGCTACATGGGTCAGCGGAGACGTGGCCGAGTGGTCGAAGGCGCTCCCCTGCTAAGGGAGTAGGCGAGGAATCGTCTCGAGGGTTCGAATCCCTTCGTCTCCGCCACCACACATTGTTTTTAAACACTTTATTTGCAACCAGTTGCATATACCCCCCTTTAAACCCCCAAAAAATTGCACATAGGCACTGATCACCCACGGGCTGGATTCTGGAGTGATATGTGGTCAATTAGACCATCGGCAGGTGAGCTTGATATCCTATTCCGTGGCTGTACTTCGAAATTCGGCTAAGGCTTGATAATTGAGATTGAGCAATGGCAGCTCAATATCTTTTTCAAAGAGAGAGAAGCTTGCATTTTCCCAGCCAAGGAGGGCGACCGCCCGGAGCGATGTAAGAGTTTCATGGAACGCTGTTTCCAACTTCGCGAACGAAAAATCACCTTCTTCGCTGATCTTCTTCAAAACGGCGCGAAGCAGCACTGGATTAAGTGGGATGTAGCTCTGAAGACTGGACCATACCCTCTCTGTGCCAAGGCATGAACGTACCAAGATGCCGCTGCTCCAATCAACACCTGTAACTGGCTTCTTAATTGCAGAGGAGCAAATTTGATCCTTCACGTCGGCGTCAAGGCCCAAGAATCGTGTAAGCTGTTCAACAGCCTCTAAAGCGCGAGACTCGACTTGAGCTATCATTCGTGCGCCTTGCGGCGGAACGCCCGCCTTTGCTTGGAGCTGCAAACCAGTATTAGAACCCTCGTGATAAGCAAGAAGGTCAATCTCGTCTTTATCCCAATTCACGTTCTTCGCGACTTCGACGCCTGGCAAGGAAGACAAAAACTCTTCGGCGTCATCAAGCAAAGCGGGTTCAAGGTGCTGAGAGACTACATCATCGAATTTCTTTTTGTCTGTCCGCACGATTGCATAAAGTAGATTCCTTTCTGGCATCATCCGTTTAACTGCGTGTGGAGAATAAAGAAGCGCATCATCAAGTCTCAAAAAAGGAGCGAAATAGCCCTCACCAACGCCAGACGTGTGGGGTTGGCTCAAGTCGATTGTGAAAAAGTTGACGATCTTCTCGGCAACAGAGCGAGCAACACCTGAAACGCCCGCAGCCAAGTCAATAATATGATTCCGGTTGTGAAGTGGAGCGATCCATTCACTTACTTCCTTCTGGTAATGTTCCCGTTTGGGGCGTGTATATGCCCTTGCTGCTAGTACCTCTGCTGCGTCTGCCATGACTAGACAAAAATCTGGGCGCTCTGCTGCGAATGACCGCTTCGAACCAATACCTACCAATTGCTTCACTGCATCAAGTCCTACAAGAAGGGCGGAAAGCGGTCATTCTCTGCGTTTGCGAAAATGCTCAATCCAGGAACACAAACCGACATTCAGAACGGCCGCAGACGACTTCTGAACCTAACAGATGTGTCACGCGTTGATTTACTTCGGGCCACCATTGGCGCGATTAGCGCTGGCTTTTGACATCCAAGACGTTGCGTATTCCAAAAGTGAGTCATTGCGCGCCCGATAGCTCTGTCGCGCATCTGACACCGGGGGCTGCGATCCTGTTGGAAGCGCCAAGAGGGCCGCACCTTCGCTGGTCCCTGTGGTTCCGCCCGATGCTTCGACAGTGCAGTTGAGAGCAGCTGCGAGCATAGTGCAGAAGCTTGGGTTTCCGGCAAATGGCCCCTCCACGATAACGGGGCCGTTGTGCCCTGTCAGGGCAAGACATTCGGCCGTCATGAGCGCCAGATAGAAGCCGGTTGCGACCGTGCGCTCTTTACTGCCGTGGCGTGGCTCAGAGCCGACCCACTGGGCAAAGCTGTCTTGAAACGGCCCGCTCTCAGGGATGATCGAGGGCAACAGCATAGGGCCGTTTTGCGCCACACGAATGATGTCGTCTTCGGTGTAGTCTGCCGCATCCCCCTTAAGGATCGTGTCATATTCTCGCCCGCCCATGAACCGCGCTGATGGCACGGAAGCACCCATGGCATTGACGTTGATCAGTGTATCGCGCGTGGGGTCTAACTGCACAGGGTGACCGCCCATGGTCATCGCGATGACCCAGGTTCCCGTAGAGACCACGGAGAAGGTTGCGGTTTGACGCAACAAATGGGGCAGTAGCGACGCATTGGAATCGTGGATACCACAATAGACGGGCGTTGTGGGATCAAGGCCAGTTCGCGCGGCAATCTCGGGATTAAGATCTCCCAGAATATCGGAGCATTTGTGTGGCTCCCCGATCAGATCAGCCAAATCGAGGCGATCGACCAACTCGGAAAATGAACCCGCATGCGGCTTCCACAGGTCAGTGTGACAGCCCAACGAGCTGACGTCGCAGGCATAGGTCCCTGTCAGCCGGTAGCCCCAGTATTGCGGATATGTGACCACGGCAGCTGTCCGGCCCCGCAACTCGGGGTCTTCCGCGAATTGCCAATGAAGTTGTGCGCCAAGGTTCAGTCCCATGGGCAAGCGCGGTGCGCCAGTTTCTTCAAACGGCGGTCTGATGGCGTCATAGGCAGCAGCTGTGGCATCCGGCCCCACATGTTCGTAGTCTAGAATGGGTGCGGCCAAGGTACCGTCATGGCCGATCAACGCGGCGCAGGCCCCGTGGGTCGTGATTGAGATCGCGTCAATGCCCTGGCTTTGATGGAAATTGGCCATCGCACTCAGCAGAAACTCCCAGATGCCATCTACGTCGAAATGGGGCCAGGGCGGCCCTGCCAGAACCGTGTTGAGGCGTTTGACGACCGCCAATTCTTTCAGCGTGCCTAAATCCACCAACGCAAGTTTGGCGTTGGTCTTGCCGATGTCGATGACGGCGATATGGGTCATGGCATATGAAATACTGGTGTCAGCGGTACCGCGATAGGTTCGCTATCCGGTTTTGTCTCCATGATGTCGGCCATATGTGCCCACCATTTTTGCATGACCGCGTGTTCAGGCAGGCTGTCCATCTTATGATCCTCGGTGCGCCACAACACACCGAACAGGATGTTGGTCTCCTCGTCGAGGTAAATGGAATAGTCGGAAACGCCCGAAACCCTGAGCAACGCTACAAGCTCTGGCCAGATCTCGTCATGGCGTTTTTTGTATTCGTCCCGGCACCCCGGCGTCAGATGCAACTTGAAGGCGTATTTTTCCATCAACGTGCACTCCACATCGTCCAGAGGCGGGGCAGCGCGATAACGCTGATCAGCAGGCCACCGATGACGATGGACATTACGATACCCGGCACGTTGAGCAGGCCAAGACCAAAGGTCACAAGACCCATGACAAATGCCGCGATGACCACACCGGGGATCGATCCTGATCCGCCGAGGATATTGACGCCGCCGAGGACGACCATTGTGACGATCTCCAACTCCCAACCAGTGGCGATAGAGGGGCGCGTAGATCCAAGGCGTGAGGTCAGGCAGATCGCCGCGATGCCGGACATCAAGCCAGTCAGCAGAAACAGGATGAATTTCACACGACCCACGCGGATGCCGGAAAAAAGCGCGCCGGTGGGGTTGTTCCCGATTGCATAAACCATGCGGCCAAAGTTGGTCATGTGCAGGAGTACACCGTAGATCAACGCGATGATTGCAAACAGCACGAACTCGAACGAGATCACCCACCAGACATAGCCCTGCCCGAAAAAGGCGAAATCGGATGGGTAGCCGCGATAGGCCTGATCGCCAAGAATGATAAAACTGATCCCGCGAAACAGGGACATGGTGCCGATGGTGACCACAATAGATGGCAGGCCAAGGCCGGTAACAAGAATGCCATTGAACGCGCCGCAGATCAGCCCTGTGGCCAGCCCGATCAAAACCAGCCCTTCGGTACCAATGCCGACCTGCGCCGCCGCACCCATCGCGGTGGAAGCCAACGCAATGATTGCTGCCACCGACAGGTCAATCTCACCTGAGATGATCAACAGCGCCATGGCAAAGGCGATCATCGCCTTTTCGGTGAAATTGAACGTCGCGTCGCTGAGGTTCCAAGCATTCAGGAAGTAGGGCGAGGCGAAGGAATTGGCGACGAAGATGCAAATCGCCACGAGCAACAAAAGGCTTTCCCAGCTTTTCAGTTTTCGTTCCAGCGGGGATTGCAGGCGGTCGGGGATGCTGCGCGTGGTCATTTGGCGTGCTCCGCTTTCTTGAGGATGATACGGCCCGGCGTGCGGTTGGCCTGTGCGTTCAGGATCACCGCGATGATGATCGCCCCGCCCGAAATCGCCATTTGCGCAAACGGGGAAATGTTCACGACCGGCAGGGCATTCGCGATGATGCCGAGAAACAGTGCTCCGAGCAGGGCCCCAAAAACGGTACCGATGCCGCCCATGATCGACACGCCGCCTATCACACAAGCGGCCACCACGGTCAGCTCGAACCCAGCCGCAACGTCCACGTAGGCCACGGCAAAGCGCGACACCCAAAGGTAGCCTGTCAGACCAGCAATGGCGCCGGAAATGGTGAAGGCCCAGAACTGCGTTTTGCCAACGTTGATGCCTGCGTAAGTCGCCGCATGTGGGTTGCCGCCCGCAGCGTAAAACGCGCGGCCCAGCGATGTGCGGGTCATGACGATAGTGAACAGGATCACGGCGGAAATGGCGATCCAGCTGAGGACCGGCAGGCCCAGCAGGTCCGCGCGTGGAACTGATTTGAAGCTGTCTGACATCTCATGGCTGTTCACCCATTTACCTTCGGTCAGAAGGAAGATGATGCCACGGAAAATGGTCATTGTGCCCAGCGTGACCACGATAGGCGGGATGGCCAGTTTCCAAACGAGAATGCCGTTGAACATGCCCAAAAGGGTGCCAAAGCCGATGGCAATCAACACGATGAAGAACACTGGCAGGCCCGGTGCGGCGATATTGATCAGCGACACGACCATGCCTGTCAGCGCGAGGTTTGCGGCGACAGACAGGTCGATGCACTTGGTCAGGATTACGATCATCTGGCCAATGGCCAAAAGGATCAAAGGCGAGGTGTCGTTGAATACAGAAAGCAAGTTAGACGGGGCCACAAAGGCCGGAAACCGCCATGCTATGATGCCCAGAAGGACAGCGATCGCCAGCATCAACAAGGCTTCGCGAGATGCGAGGAGTTTGGTCATGCGGTGGCCTCCGTAATGCCTGCGGCGTGGCTAACGAGCACTTCAGGGCTGATGTCTTCGCGGCTCAATTCAGCTGCAATCCGGCCTTCACGCATAATAATCACGCGGTCTGACATGCCGACAATCTCAGGAATTTCCGAGCTGACCATGATCACGGCCAAACCTTGGGCGGCCAGTTCGGCCATAAATTCGTGCACAGCGGCTTTGGATCCGATGTCGATGCCCTTGGTGGGCTCGTCGAGGATGATCACTTTGGGCTCGGTCGCGAGCCATTTGGCGATCACCACCTTTTGTTGGTTGCCGCCCGACAGACTGCCCACATGGGTATCCAGCGATGCGGCCCTCAGATCCAGTCGTTCGGTATATTCCCGCGCCAGTTTGAATTCTTCTTCAATTTTCAGAAACCCCTTGCGGGAGGTCTGTTTCAGCGACGGCAGAGTCACGTTCTGGAAGATCGGCAAATCGACAATCGCACCCTGTTTGCCGCGGTCCTCTGGCACGTAGACGATGCCGTGGGACACTGCATCCGCGGGGGAGCGGATTGTGGCCTCGGCCCCGTCCACGCGAACCGACCCTGCGGAGGGATTCGTGGTCCCAAAGAGCGCCTGCATGAATTCCGACCGGCCCGCGCCCACAAGGCCGTAGAAGCCAAGGATTTCTCCACGTTTGAGGGTGAAGCCGATTTCGGCAAATTCGGTCGGGTGGTTGTAGCCCTCGACGGTCAGAACCTCTTCGCCCAAATTACGGTCGCGTTCCGGGAAAATCTGACTGACATCGCGGCCAACCATCATCTTGACCAATTCGGCCTCGGTTACATCGGCAATGGCGCCTTCGCCGACCAACTGGCCATCGCGGAAGACGGTGTAATTGTCGGCGATGCGGAAAATCTCATCAAACTTGTGGCTGATGAACAGGATTGCTTTGCCTTGGGCCTTGAGGCCGTCGACCAGCTCAAACAGCTCCTCGATTTCAGCGTGGCTGAGCGCGGCTGTGGGTTCGTCCATGATCACCACCCGCGCATCCACGGACAGGGCACGGGAAATGGCGACAAGGTGTTTGTTGGCGGTGCCAAGCTCCTTGAGGATCGTGCCTGGTTCGATCTTTGCGCCTAGCCCGTCCAGAATTTCTTTTGCGCCCTTTTGCATGGCGCGGGTGTCGATCAGGCCGAACCGGCCCTTAGGTGCGTGACCCAGAAAGATGTTTTCCGCAACGCTGAGTTCGTCAAACAACACGGTTTCCTGATGGATCGCGGTGACGCCTACGTTTTCCGCGGCTTGCGGAGCTGGGAATTGAACGGGCGCGCCGTCGACGCGGATTTCACCGCCATCGGGCTGGTAGATGCCTGTTAGTGTTTTGACGACAGTTGACTTGCCCGCCCCGTTTTCGCCCACAAGGGCGGTGACCTTACCCGGATAGAGGTCGATGGAAACCTCGGACAGTGCGCGCACCCCGGGGAAGGTTTTGGTCACCTTTTCAAGGGACAAAATGGGTGCGTCAGATGGGGACACGTCGGGCCTCATGTGCAAGTCAGAAATTCGAATATGCGGAAGGTGTGGGTCTGGCGCGGACAGGCCGCGCCAGACCGGACGACATCAAAAGATGTCTTTGAAGTCGTCGATGTTGGAGCTGTCGTAGGTGAACGGGTCGGCCATGGCGGCACTGCCCGTGTCATCCAGTGTGACAGTTCCCATCCGGCCCATTGGGATTTCGCCGCTAGCGTCGGTCCCGGTGGCGAGGGAATGGGCGATCATTGTGGCGGAATAGCCCAGATCAATCGGATTCCAGATGGCGAAGCTTTTGGTCGCGCCGCTTTCTACGCAGCCCGCCATTTCGGATGGAAGGCCAAGACCCGTGACATTGATCTCACCGATTTTGCCGGCGTCCGAGACCGCCTGACATGCCGCGAGAATACCAACGGTCGTGGGTGCAATAATTGCGCCAAGATCGGGGTATGTTTGCATCAGGCCCTGCGCTTCGCGGTAGGATTTGTCCGACAGGTCATCACCGTAAACCGTAGCGACCAAATCAATGCCAGGGTAATTCGGCAGAACCTCTTCGGCGGCTGCGATCCAGGCGTTCTGGTTGGTGGATGTCGTCGTGGCCGACAGGATCGCCACCTCACCCCCATCGGGCATGTGGTCCGCGGCCAGCTTCAGGATAGTGTTCCCGATTAGCGGTGTGGACGAAGGGTTCAGGTGCATCATGCGGCCTTCTTCGGCAACGCCGGAATCCCAGCTGATGACCGTGATGCCGCGGTCCATTGCCCGCTTCAGCGCAGGCACGACTGCATCAGGGTCATTCGCAGAGATCGCAATCGCATCCACACCTTGCGCGATCAGGCTGTTGATCACTTCGATCTGGCCTTCCGCTGTCGTGCTTGTTGGGCCGGTGTAGATGATCTCGACACCACCCAACTCGGCAGCTGCCTCGTTGGCACCTTCTGCCGCGGCCTCGAAGAAGCCAATGCCAAGAGCCTTGACCACAAGCGCGATGCGCATGTCATCCTGCGCCATGGCGGTTGTGCCCATCATGCCCGCAGCCATGCTGAGGCCTGCGACAAGTGAAGTGAAAGTACGACGTTTCATTTTGGTTCCTCCCTGAAAGTACGTCTGATCGTTAAGCGGTTAAGAGGCCGCCTCATCCTCGGCCTGTCCGACACCGGTTTCGGCGACGATCAGGGTAATTTCTGCGGCTTCCAGCATGGCCGCTGCTTTGTCTGTGATCCGGTCATCGGTGATAATCGTGTCAACCCGCGACAATGGGCACAGCACGAGGCTGGAGCGTTGTTCGAATTTGGAACTGTCCACGAGAACCACCAGTTCATCCGCTTGGCCGATTAGTTTTTGTTCGGCCTGAATGAGCAGTGGATCCGCCTCCATAAGCCCCAACGGCCCAATTCCTTGCGCGCCCATGAACATGCGGCGGGCATAAAAATTGCGGGTCACATCATTGTCGAACGGCGACAGGATGATGTTCTGTTCGCGGTAGATCGCGCCACCGGACAACATGATCGTATTCTTGGAGTGCTTCAGCAGGTGTTCTGCGATAGGAAAACTGTTGGTGAAGATCTGACAGCGGCGTGATGCCAGCGGATGAACCATCTGAAAAGTGGTGGTGCCACCGTTGATGATAATCGGATCACCATCTTCGCAAAGATCAACCGCAGCGCGCGCAATCTCGCGTTTTTCGGGGCTGCGCAGCGTTTCGTTGACAGCAAAAGGCCGCCCGGCGAGGCCAACGAATTGCGGCGGCGTGATTGCTTCAGCGCCACCACGGACTCGACGCAGCTTCTTTTGCATGTGAAGGCTTGCGATGTCCCGCCGGATTGTCGCCTCTGACGCCCCAGTCAGCCCACATAGGTCACCGACGGTGACGACGGGTCTGTCCTGTACGGCAGATAGAATAACTCTGTGGCGTTCAGTCTCGTGCATTTTGTCCTCCCGCCTTCAACGTTGTTCAGATTCGGGCCACCTGTCAATCATTTTCAATCACGACCAATCATTCTGCGCTGCAGCATGATTGAAATTGATTGTTTATGATTGACAACATACCTTTGTATACGCAGCCTAGACGCATATTCAGAGGGCGCGATCCTGCGTCTGCAGGGAGGAAAAGATGTTGAAAACCGCTGAAAAGCAGTTGCTTGAAAACCGTTGGTCCGACGCTGATGCGGCAGGAATGAGCGAATCGGAACTACTGCTTTACCGCTCCAACATTCTTGGTTCGGACAAGCGGGTGACCAATTACGGCGGTGGGAATACATCGGCCAAAGTCATGGAAACGGACCCTTTGACCGGTGACAAGGTGGAGGTTCTATGGGTCAAGGGATCGGGCGGTGACATCGGCTCGATCAAGATGGACGGTTTTTCCACCCTATACATGGACAAGCTCCGTGCTCTCAAACGGCTCTATCGCGGCGTCGAATTTGAGGACGAAATGGTGGGTTACCTGCCCCATTGTACGTTCAATCTAAACCCGCGCGCGGCCTCCATCGATACCCCCCTGCATGCCTATGTGCCGCGCATCCATGTGGATCACGTCCATGCAGACGCGATTATTGCAATTGCCGCCTCGGCCAAATCTGAAGAACTAACAAAACGAGTGTTCGGTGAGCGGATTGGCTGGCTGCCGTGGAAAAAGCCCGGCTACGAGCTGGGGCTTTGGCTTGAGAAGTTCTGCCTAGAGAATCCCGATGCTGACGGGGTCGTTCTGGCCAGCCACGGCCTGTTCACATGGGGCGACACGGCCAAAGGCTGTTATAATACGACCATCGACGTGATCAACGTCGCCACCGAATGGCTGGCGGCTGAGACTGGTAGCCAACCGGCCTTTGGCGGAGCAAAGCATGGAAGCCTAGACGCCGCCACCCGCCGTGCAGTCGCCGCCCGCCTGATGCCCGCGATCCGTGGTTTCGTCAGCGGCAACCAGCATATGGTTGGCCACTTCAACGACAGTGATGCGGTGCTGGAGTTTGTGAACTCTCAGAACATGGAACCGCTTGCGGCGCTTGGCACCTCTTGCCCTGACCATTTCCTGCGGACGAAAATTCGGCCCCTCGTGGTGGGTTTTGATCCCGTAACACACAACATCGACGCGGTGTTGGACGGGCTGCCCCAGCAGATCGCCGACTACCGCGACGAATACGCCGCCTATTACGAGCGCTGCAAACACGACAACAGTCCGGCCCTGCGCGACCCTAATGCAGTCGTCTATCTGGTGCCCGGCGTGGGCATGATGACATTTGCCAAGGACAAAGCCACAGCGCGGATAAGTGGCGAATTCTACGTCAATGCGATCAACGTGATGCGCGGCGCGTCAGCAGTCAGCGAATATCAGGGCCTACCCGAGCAAGAGGCATTCGACATTGAATACTGGCTTCTGGAAGAGGCTAAATTGCAGCGGATGCCCAAGCCCAAGGCATTGGCGGGTCGCGTGGCACTGGTGACTGGCGGAGCGGGAGGTATCGGTTCGGCCACCGCAGAACGCTACTTGCAGGAAGGGGCCTGCGTTATGTTGGCGGATATCAATGACGACGCACTCGCCACAACGCTGGACAATCTCGCATCCCGGTTTGGGGCTGATGTGGTCCGGCAGGTCAACATGAACGTTACCGATGAGGTCGCCGTGGCTTCCGCCTATGCGGATATCGCCGTTGAATTCGGCGGGGTTGATATCCTAGTATCCAATGCGGGCATTGCTTCTTCTGCCCCTGTAGAAGAGACCAGCTTGGCCCTTTGGAACAAGAACATGGACATCCTCAGCACTGGATATTTCCTTGTCAGCCGTGAAGCGTTCAAAGTGATGCGAGTGCAAGACATGGGCGGCGCAATCGTCTTTGTCGCGTCCAAAAACGGGCTGGCGGCGTCACCCAATGCATCTGCCTATTGCACAGCAAAAGCGTCCGAAATCCATCTGGCCCGTTGTCTGGCGCTGGAAGGTGCAGAGGCCGGCATTCGCGTAAATGTTGTGAACCCCGACGCCGTGCTGCGCGGGTCCAAGATCTGGGAAGGCGACTGGCTGGAACAGCGCGCGGGCACCTACGGAACCGACAAGGACGGGCTGGAAGAAATGTATCGCCAGAGGTCCATGCTCAAACGCTCTGTGCTGCCCGAAGATATCGCAGAGGCCGCCTATTTCTTTGCCGCTGATACGTCGGCCAAATCCACAGGTAACATCATTAACGTGGACGCTGGCAACGTTCAGGCATTCACACGGTAGGGGGCGGACATGAGCTATGACAGCGCAAAGTCCCAGTTCGCAGACTGGGGCATCGACACGGACGCCGCGATTGAGCGCCTGAAAACCATCCCGATTTCCATGCATTGCTGGCAAGGCGATGACGTAGTGGGGTTTGAGCAGAAAACGGGATCGTCTGGTGGCGGCATTCAGGCCACCGGCAACCACCCCGGTCGCGCCCGCACCCCGGACGAGCTACGGGCCGATCTGGAGTTCGCCTATTCCATGATCCCCGGGTCGCACCGTCTGAACCTGCATGCGATGTATCTGGATACGGATGAGACCCCGGACCGCGATGAGATCGAATACAAACATTTCGCGCCGTGGGTCGATTGGGCGAAGGAGCAAGGGTTAGGCCTTGATTTCAACCCCACGTTCTTTGCCCATGCCAAGGCCGACGACAACCTGACGCTCTCGCACGCTGACAAAGGCATTCGCGATTTCTGGATCGAGCATGGGCGCCGGACCCGCGAAATTGCAGCACAGATGGGGGCCGAGCTTGGCTCGACTTGCGTCAACAACATCTGGGTGCCCGATGGCTACAAAGACACGCCCGTTGACCGCATGGCTGCTCGTCGGCGCCTGGAAGCATCTATCGACCAGATGATTGCAGCGCCCCACGACCGCGCAAACATGCGCGACGCGGTGGAAAGCAAGCTTTTCGGCATCGGGGTAGAGGCCTGCACCGTCGGCAGCCATGAATTCTACATGGGCTATGCCATGAAGAATGACACGGTACTTTGCCTCGATATGGGTCATTTCCACCCGACCGAAAACGTGGCCGACAAGTTGAGCGCTGCGTCACTGTTCGTTGATGAAATCCTGTTGCATGTGTCACGTCCGATGCGATGGGACAGTGACCATGTGATCCTGCAAAGCGATGATGTGCTGCAGATCGCGCAGGAACTTGTGGCCTCTGATCTGCTGGATCGGACCTATATCGGCCTTGACTTCTTTGACGCGACCATCAGCCGTACAGCGGCTTGGGTGATTGGCACGCGCAACATGCAAAAGGCGCTGCTGCGCGCGCTTTTGATGCCGCTCAACCGTCTGCGGTCTGCAGAATATGCTTTGAATTTTACTGAGAGATTTGTTGTCACAGAAGAATTGAAAGACCTGCCGTTTGGGCAAGTGTGGGATGAATTCTGCATGAGGATGAATTGCCCAACGGGTCTGCACCTGATCAATCAACTTGAGCGATATCAGAGCGGTGTTTTCGGGCGTTGATCCGCGCCAGAACGCCTTGGCATGAGCAAGGAGAACTGTCTTTGGAACCGTGTGAGTGGTTCCAAGGTCGCATCAAATTCGGGGTGGTTTCTTGGCTGGAGCTGCCCAGTGCTGCAGTGCCGTATTTGGTCGTTGTCTGAATGTCCGGTTAGGGCCATGAGTGAAGGCGATTGGGTCGCTCTATCGCCAGGATGCTGCGCCGGCACCGAGGTCCGCAAAGAGCCCAAATTCACGGAAGCTGCGGATTGTTCAAACGACCGCTATGCGAAACCTATCAAGCAGAATGAACGATCTAAGTGGGGCTGTTGCCTTCTCCAACTCTAGTGTGCGCGCGGGTTTCGTGGGATAGCTATCGCAGCAGGTCGCATGATGAGGTCACACGACTTGTGCATTTCATCAGCATCCAAGACCGTCCTGATGAAAACTGTTCTTGCGAAAAAGCCTTCATCCGATCTTCATTGCAACGCCTCCGAGAGGTGTACTTCTGAAATATTGAAACGCGAAGCCGAGTGGGGCGACCGATGTAAACAGGAGGATGGCGAGCCGGATTGGCCCCTGCGCGTTGCCCGTGGCATCAAGGATTGCGCCAGCGGCGGGAGGCGTGACCAGCATGATCGCGTAATAGACGGTAAAGAAGATGCGCATCCCGAATGCGCGCACCTCGGGCCGCATGGCTTGTCCTGCCATTGCCATGATAACACCCGCCGGTGCCATGCCGATCAGACCGAACAGCACGCTCGCGCTCAGACCGGCCCCTTGGACACCAAGCAACAACAAAGAAAAGGCGGCGCCTGTCATACAAATGGCGAGGACGACATTTCGCCCACCGAAGCGGTTCTGCTTGGGTCATAGTTGAATCTACTGAATTGGAATTTGGTGGTTCAGAACCCTAACCGTTTGTGTTGCACGTCCCAATCCGGAGTGACTTTGGTCTTGATGACTTTTGACGGTGTAAGGTCTGCGGGCTGGGTTCCGTTCAGAAATGCCGATTGAATTCTGGGTTGGTTCACGCGTTCAGCGGCAGACTGAAACGAGTTCTAAATCGTCTGTCAGGATCGCGGTCAGCGTTCAAGAAGCTCTGCCAATTGAGCGGCTGTTTCGCGCAGTGGAACGAGAGCTTCGACGAGGTCGTCAATCGTTTTGCGTTGCTCAGGTGCATGGATTGAAAGTGTAGAAAGAAGTCTGCCGCGACTATCACGCACTGGGACCGCAATGGCCGTCATACCTTCCATGAACTCTTCGTCATCTGTCGCGTATCCTCGGGCCCGAATGCCCTCGAGTTCAGTTTTTAGCAAATCAGGATCGGTAATCGTTTTTTCGGTTAACTTGTCCATACGGTGGTTCTTCAAGAAGCGAACAAGATAATCGGATCTCATAGACGAAAGGTACAATTTGCCGCTGGCGGTACAGTGGAACGGCACTTCTGTTCCGATAGGAAGTTGGATCCTGAGGGGCCAATGCGTCTCCACCCGATCTAGATAGAACATGCCCTCTCGCTCAGGGATCGCGAGGTTGCAGGTTTCTTCGACCTGAACGGCCAGAGCCTTGAGAATAGCAACTCTAACGGTGCGGATACGCTCGGATGATATCGTGTCAATCGCGAGGCGCCGCGCCCTTGGCCCGGGGCTGTATGATCTTCCATCGACATCTCTTTGCAGAAACCCTTCAGCTTCGGCCGTGGTAAAGAGCCGGTGAAGGGACGGTTTAGGGAGACCTAAGACCTCATTAACCTTGGTTGGCGTGACGGGAGCCCCAGCCTTCGCGACCTCTTCCACCAGCACAAGCAGTCTGAGGTTGGTCGGGATTTGTCCGGGGCTCTCAACGCTATCGTCCGCCATGACTCACTTCTATATCAAGGTAGCAAAGCTAATGCCGTTGCTGGCACCAACGCCACTAGGAACCATATCGCGAGAAGCGACACAAGGTAGATTGAAGAATAGCGCAACAATCTAAAGTACGGCACGCCTGTCACACCTGAAGCCACGTATAGGTTTAGCCCGTAAGGTGGCGTGATAAAGCCGATGGACGCGCCGACGAGGAAGATCACAGAGAAGTGGATAGGATCAACGCCGACGTTCGCCGCAATAGGTGCAAGGATCGGTGCCAAAATGATTGTCACTGGGAGAGATTCCAAGATCATGCCAGCTACAAAGACCATAGCCATCGCAGTAAAGAGAACAGGGTAATAGCCACCCATTGACGTCACAAAGGACCCGATTGTTTCCTGCGCGCCGAGCAGTGAGAGGATTTGCTGCATCACAACCGATACGGCGATGAGCGGCGCTAAAATACCGGTGATCTGCGCAGACCGCACAACGATCGACGGTATCTCGCGAAGCGTGAAGCCATCGACGACCAGTTGGGCTGCAAATGTTTTCTCATCCACAGGAACGTCGGATTTCACGCCCATCGTACGGCTGGCAAAATGGCTGAGCATGCCGACGATGATACAGAATCCAACTGTCACACCAGCCGCTTCGGTTGGTGAGAACTTACCGGTATAGATACCCCAGAGCACCAGACCAATTGCGAAAAAGCCCAGCCAAGCACCGATGCCTGTCATAATCACGCGCTTCATAGACAGATTGATCAGGAAGCCCCAGCCGTTGATTGAACAAACGATGAAACACGCGACCATCATCGCGAGAACCATCAAAGTACCTGGAATGATACCTGCGATAAACAGGTCAGAAATCGGCAGGTTCATCAAGAAGCCATAGACGATAAAGATAATCGATGGCGGGATGATGATTCCGACACAACCACCCGCCGCGGCCGTCGCAGCGGAGAAACGTTCATCATAGCCGCCTTTAACCATCTCAGGGTGCAACATTGAACCAATGGTCGCAGTCGTTGCTGAGTTTGACCCGGAGATCGCTGCGAAGAGACCACAGGCTCCGAGCGATGCCATCGCCAAGCCGCCACGAATCCAACCGAGACAGGCATAGGCAAAGTCCGACAATCGCTTTGCGATACCTGACTTGTTGATCAAGTCACCAGTCAAGATGAATAACGGCATGGCCATCAAGGCGAAGCCATCTTTGAATACGTTCAGCAGCTCGGCACCGGTATTGTCGAGCGTCAAATCCAGCACAAAGCTACATCCAACGACCCAATAAAAGATGATGAGAAGAACAGGCGTGCCCATCATGAAAAGGAAGGTCACCCCAAGGGAGATGAGTGTAATCCAGGTTGCATCAGTCATCTTATGTATCCCCCCCGATGACAGTTTGCTTAATCATGGGCGCACCGCTGCGATAGTTGTCGATGTCTTCTTGGACGTTCTCGATGGCGCGGGTGGCCAATAGGATGAAACACAACGGCATCGTAAACATGAACCACCAGCGCATGATGTCATCCGTACCAAGGACGATGGCGAAATTGTCGTAAGTGTTGACCGTTGCTCGTGCTGTCGTTGTGACGACGATGATGCAGAAGATCAGCCATAGAAAGTTGTCAAACGTCAGCCAGAACATCTGGCCTTTGGGTTTCATTTTAGTACGGAATTCAGAAAAGCTGAGGTGCGTACGAAGGCGAACGTTGAGTGTCGCTCCATACCACGCCATGATCATGAAGAGCAGCGGTGGTATGGTTGTTGACCAAGGAACTTGTGCGTTGAAGCCAAATCGCTGGATCACGCCAATGAAAATAATCGCGGCCATCACGATATAGGAATAAACCACGATTGTCCGTTCAGGCGTCCGTTCAAATAGGACCAAGATGACGGGGACACCGATCAGGATAACCCTTTGATAGCCGCCGGTGATCGTTTCTAGCCAGCTGCCAAAAGGATCCCAGAAGGCGGCGACAAGAGCGATGGTTAGGAAGAGAGCAATGATTGGATGGGTAAAGCTCGTCGTGGGTTTACCGCGCCGTTCTTCAAGTCTTTCAGCAAGTCGCTCACGATAGTAAAGGATGACCGCGCCGATAAGTGTGAGCGGCGCAAATACCAGCCATGCCCCATTGGAGCGGTAGGCTTGCACAACTTTGAAGTTGATATCGCCGCTTAACGTCGCATTGACGATGGTCGCGGCATCCGACCAGATAGACATCTGGCTCCCCCCTGTATTGTTCTTATTCCAGCACTATGCGGTGGAAGTGCTTTTTAGAAAAGGGGCCGGCCCGAACTCCTCTTTCGGATCGGCCCATTCTTAGGTTCTAGGAATGGGCTAAATCAGCCCTTCCACCAACGACGTGGTTCCACGTTCTCTGGCAAAGTATTCGCATCGATAGTGCGTACTTCGTCATAGATTTCTTGGTAGGTGTCAGCGCCACCTTGCCAGCCGTTGATGCGCTCACGCCATTCTTCCCAGAGCTGTGGCTGGAATTCAGGTGAACACATTTCTTCCGCCTTGCGGATTTCCGCGTCGGAAAAGAATGCGTTCCGCACGTTGTTCTCGGCAAAGATTGTGCCTGGAAGCTGTGGATCAGACTGACCGACTGTTTTCACAAGCGCGGCTTCATTGGCAGCCTGCACGTGTGTCTGCGCCCAGTAGGACGATTCCATTACGGCGTCTTGCAGGTCGCCGCCAAGGCTGTCGAAGACAGAGGCAGACATCGCAGTGTGCTCAGTACCGCAGAAGAAGTTCAGGTGCACCGACTGTGATACCACAGGCGCCATGTTTGCGTATGCCACGGCAGATGCCCATGTCTCAGCACCGTCGATCAGACCTTGCTTCAGACCATCTAGTGTTTCTTCCCATGCAACTGGAACTGGATTCAGGTTCAGAGCTGTCATCGCGATACGACCCAGCTGTGTACCTGTTACGCGGTTCTTCGTGCCGAAGAGCTGCTCAACCGATGTCACTGTTTCCTTGTCTTCCCAAGCCAGACCTAACTGGATGCCGCGCAGTTCTGCGTGGCTGAACAGGAACTTGAGGCCGTGACGGCGCTCATATGGTTCGCGCAGCAGAGCCATTGACTTTGGAGAGTAAAGGAAGTGGTACTGGTCTGCGCGGTTACGGAACATATACGCATAGTCCAGAACGTTCAGGTAGGGCGCGCCGCCTGCAGAGTTCTGTGTCGATGCTGCGTAGATGTCGACAATGCCCTGCTGTGTTTTCTCAACACAAGACACCTGGCCACAGATTTGGTTGTCACCGATGAACTCAACCCGAATCTCACCATCCGTCCGTGCCTCGAGGTCACGGGCGAATTCAAGCGCACCAGCGCGCTCGATCAGAAGGTTCCGGGCATTGAAGCCTGCGGCACCAAATTTCAAGGTGAAACGTGCTTCTTTTGAGAAGCGTCGCTCGTAGGTGGATTCGGCCGCGGAGGCCAAGTTTGCAACGCTCATTGCGCCACCAAAGGTGCCTGCTGCCAGTAGTGTTGAGCTTAGCCCGTATTGACCAGCGATCTTGAATAGATCGCGGCGCGAGATCCCGCTTAACTTATCGCCAACTTTCATGATTTCCTCCCATGTTGTCGATTATTGAGACTATTTGTTTCAAAAAAGACTAGTATAGTATCTCACTTCTGCATAGTATTTTCTTAACTTTGTCGAGGAATACGATCTTGGAAGCCGATTTTATCGTTGTAGGAGCAGGTTCAGCAGGCTGTGTGTTGGCGAATCGGCTAAGTCAGAATCCACAGAATCGCGTGGTGCTCCTAGAAGCTGGGGGTCGCGATACAAATCCTTGGATTCATATTCCTGTTGGCTATTTCAAAACCATCCACAACCCGAAGGTCGATTGGTGCTACAAGACTGAGCCTGATCCTGGTCTGAATGGCAGATCAATTGAGTGGCCGCGCGGTAAAGTGCTCGGCGGGTCTTCATCTCTAAACGGGCTTCTCTACGTGCGGGGTCAGCCGGAAGACTACGACCGTTGGCGCCAGATGGGGAATGTCGGATGGGCTTGGGACGATGTGTTGCCACTGTTCAAGCGCGCCGAAAACAATGAACGAGGTGCGGATCCCTTTCACGGCAATGAAGGTCCGCTATCGGTTTCCAACATGCGCATTCAAAGGCCAATTACCGAAGCTTGGGTCGCAGCAGCACAGGCCGCGGGCTACCCGTTCAATCCGGATTACAATGGAGAGGAACAAGAAGGCGTTGGTTTCTTTCAGCTTACCGCGAAGAATGGGCGACGTTGCAGTGCAGCCGTGGCCTACCTCAATCCAGTTAAGTCGCGAGAAAATCTCGAAATAATAACCCACGCTCAAGTCGATAAAGTTGTGATTTCAGAAAGCAGAGCGACAGGGGTTGTCTATTCGGATCGATCCGGAAACCAAAAGACTGTGACGGCAAGAAAAGATATCATTTTATCTGGTGGCTCGATCAACACGCCGCAGATTTTAATGCTTTCCGGCATTGGTGAAGCGTCGCAATTGGCGTCGAACGGCATCGACGTCGTCAAGGATTTGCCAGGTGTCGGAAAGAACCTGCAAGACCATCTGCAAGCGCGGCTTGTCTACAAATGCAATGAACCAACGCTGAACGACGAGGTAAGCTCACTCGTTGGGCAGGCTCGGATTGGGTTGAAGTACCTGATGTTCAGATCGGGCCCTATGACAATGGCTGCAAGTCTCGCTACGGGTTTCATGAAAACGCGACCAGAAGTCGCGACGCCGGACATTCAGTTTCATGTTCAGCCTCTATCCGCAGAGAACCCCGGCAAAGGTGCGGACAAATTCTCAGCGTTCACTATGTCGGTTTGTCAACTTCGACCCGAAAGCAAAGGTGAGATCAGGCTGCGCGGCAATAACCCCCGCGAATACCCGAAGATCATCCCGAACTATCTGTCGACTGAAACAGACTGTCAGACCATTGTTGAAGGCGTCAAAATCGCAAGAAAAATTGCGCGGCATGCGCCACTAACCAGCAAAATAAGCGAAGAGTATCGACCTAGCGACTCGCTTGAGATGGAAGACTATGAAGGCACGCTAGACTGGGCTCGGAACAACACAGCCTCAATTTATCATCCGACGGGCACCTGTAAAATGGGCACAGGAAAAGATGCAGTCGTAGATGCACGGCTCAAGGTGCACGGCATTGAAGGGCTTCGGGTTGCTGACTGTTCAATTATGCCAGAAATTGTGTCCGGAAACACGAACGCTCCTGCGATTATGATTGGAGAGAAGGCGTCAGATCTGGTTTTGCAAGATATTTGATGGCGTGAAGTCTAGCTACTAAATTCAGTGATGACGGCGGTTCCAGGTGAGGTTGGTCCGCCCATCCCCCGGAGTTCGGCGCTCGCGTCTTCCAGACGAACTTCTCGCGCCACCATCGGGCTGATGTCGACGCTGCCGCGCTCAATCAGATCAAGAAGGCGCGGGTACTTCCAAGACGGCATGCCCCTAGTTCCAAAGAAGGACAGCTGCTTCATATAGATCGCACGCATGTTCACATCCATCCGGCCGTTGCCGGACGGCATTCCAATTAGAACATGCCGACCCAAAGTCGCAAGGCATTCGATCGACGCATTCGTTGTTTGTTCAATTCCTAGCGCTTCGATTGAGACCTGCGCGCCGCCGTTTGTGATCTCAACAATAGCGGCGACTGCGTCTTCCTTGGCTGCGTTGACGGTTGCATCAGCACCATGTTCTGTCGCGTGTTTGAGCTTTTCGTCCACAAAATCGACGACGACAACATGACATTCCAACATCTTGGCAAGCAGGAGAACTGACAGCCCAATTCCGCCGGTTCCATGCACTGCAACCCAATCTCCTGCCTGTGCATGCGCTCGATCCGTGAGGGCATGCCAAGCTGTGGTGACGCGACATCCTAAACCAGCCGCAAGTGCAGGTGACAGACTGTCTGGCAGGGTAACGAGGTTATGGTCGTAGGTAACGGCGACGAATTCTGCATAGGCTCCTGGCGACCCGAACCCCGGTACAATTTGGTCTGCACAGGTGTTCGAAACACCGGTTTGGCAAGCTGGACAGCTGCCACAAGACAAAATGAAAAGGGGCAATTAAACGTTCGCCGATCTTGCGAACGGCGTTTGGCCCAGCTTCCACCACCGTCCCACAATATTCGTGACCAACAATAGATCCGTTTTGAACCTTTGGATGGCCGCCAGTCCAACCATGATAGTCTGACCGACACACGCCACAGGCTTCTACCTTGAGGATGACGCCGTTGTCGGGACAAATCGGGTCAGGAACCGTTTCGATCGATAGATCTTCACGGAATTCTCTGACGACAGCTGCACGCATGGACTTCCTCCTCGCTAGACCGGTCGTTCGCCCTTAACCGTGACGCGCCGACCTTTGCGTTCCGCTGGCCAATAATCCCAAATCGCCCGATGCATGCAACACCGATTGTCCCAAAAGGCCATGTCATTCAGCGACCAGCGATAGCGAATTTGATAATCGATATGTTCTGCGTTCTGGAACAACATCTCTAGAATGGCGTCGCTTTCAGACTCAGACAGCCCATTGATTTTGGTTGTGAAGGTCCGGTTTACAAAAAGTGATTTTCGCCCCGTATCGGGATGCGTTCTGACAATCGGGTGAATGGCTTCTGGACAATCGATATCTTTGTCATTTCGTCCGCGATCACTGTAGCGACCTTTATAAATATGCTCAGAACTGTGCAGCGCCGTGAGACCGTCTAGCATCTTTTTGATTGGTTCCGATAAGTCGTCATAGGCGGCGTAACTGTCGCTGAACATCGTATCGCCACCACACGGCGGAAGAATATGCATTTGAAGCATTGTCCCAAGCGGTGGTGTTTCATCGCAGGACACATCCGAATGCCAGAACTCCCCATTTGCTACTTTGGAATCTTTGGTTGCGTGGATTTCAAAGATTTCAGGAAAGCCCGCCATGGTCGGAGCGGCAGGATGCGCATGAAGTGATCCAAATCGCTTCCCAAAGTCGATGTGTTGTTGTGGGGGGATTTCCTTTTGCTCTTTGAAAAAAAGTACCTGGTAAGTGTGAAACGCCGCTTTTACCTCCGCAAACTGTTCGTCTGAAACAGGTTCGCTTAGGTCGACACCATAAATTTCCGCGCCCAAATTTGGGGCAAAGGGCACGGCAGAAATGGTTTTGTAGTCGTTTGATTTTGGCTGGACCATTTTGGGTCTCCGTTGACTGTGTCCTTTGCCCAATCGCTACCATTAAATTTTTTTCGTAAAAACGAAAAATTATTGAACTTAAGCCAAATTTTTTCATCTATAGCGTTGTCGGACAAAGAGGAAAATCTTGAGCATTCGCGCACTTCGAACACTCGTGGTTGTTAGTCAATATGGAAGCTTTCGCGCGGCGGCAGAAGCTGAAAACCTGACGCCTTCAGCCGTAAGTCACCAAATGAAAGGTCTCGAAGATCAACTTGGCGTCGAACTCTTCGATCGCTCTGCGAAAACGGCTGTGCTAAATTCTCAAGGACACTTACTCGCCACCCGTGCTGAGAAGTTGGTCAATGACTACGACAACCTTGGTATGGAGATTTCTCCTCAAGGTCAGCTCGCAGGCGAACTTGCCCTTGGCGCCGTCCCCACAACACTGACTGATATTGTGCCCAAAGCTCTCGCAGACCTCCGCAGGAATTTTCCGGCGCTAAAAATTCGACTAGTTCCTGGACTGACCAATGATTTGCTGATGCGGCTCGAGCGCGGCCAAATCCAAGCAGCCGTTATTTCCAAACCTGATGTTTTGCCAGCGAAACTGAACTTCTCGAATATTGCTGTCGAAGACATGATGCTTTTGGCTTCGGCCTCAGAAGAGGAACTCGATCCAATTGTTCTCCTTCAGACTCGGCCATTCATACGGTTCTCTCGAGATGCCGTCGTAGGTAAGATGATAGAGGCATGGCTTCAAGAACATCATATCCATGTTTCTGAAGTGATGGAGTTGGAGGAGCTCGAGGCTATCACCAGTATGGTCATAAACGAAATTGGCGTCTCAATTGTTCTGAAAAGTCGAAATAGACAGATCGACGATCATAAACTGAAGTGGATCTCGCTCGGAGAGAACGGCCCCAAACGTGTTTTAGGGCTTGCTAGCCGACCTTCTTCGATTACGACGCGATTGCGCGAAATTTTGTTGTCTGCACTGCAGCAAGCAGGGTAGTTGACAGGCCGACGATAACGGATCTGCTAGAAGTAAACTGGATCATAACTGATTTGTCTTCTCGATTGGTCGGTCACGAAGTCGCGGCTCTTGAAAGCCTCGTTACGAAGACCCGAGAGAAGAAGGCCGCGTTGAAATTCCTTAAGAAAGCAATGCACAGGCATGGAAAAGCCGATGAATTATTACTGACAAACCTCAGTCTTTTGAAGCAGCGCTACGCGAAATCGACGCCGGCACTCGGCATGAGGCCGACCGCTGGCGCAAAAACTGAATGGAGAACTCTCGGTGATCCATTCGATGAGAGGAGTGGGCGATGCTCTGGTTTCGGCACATGCGACATTTTCAGGAATTCGCAGTTGTACACGCATCTGTCTCGAATCACTTCAATCGGTAAAGATCGCTTTCAGCTAGAGACAAGTGTAAGATGACGCGCACCGCCGCTCTCGCCGTGTGGCGACGGCTTTGTTCTAGATAGGTTCACGCGTTCAGTAATAAACTGAAACTGGTTTGAATTAGTCTGACAGAATCCTCAGAACGCCTCCAAGGTGTGCTCAAGCCCCTTTTCCACGTGTTTCTTCAAAGCCGATGCGGCTGCTTCCTCATCGCGCGCAAGCGCAGCTTCGAACATGTCGCGATGTTCCTGAACGGCTTCGTCACCGCGGTAAGTGAGCACCAGCATTTGGTATCGTAAGTATTTATCGAACAAAACGGCGTGCAGCGAGAGTAGGTTTTTTGACCCACAGGCAGAAATCAACGCTTGATGGAATTCCCAGTCATAACGCTTCCAATCTTCTTTTTGTGTTTCATCGCCGGCCATCATTTTCTGCTCCATCAAGTGAAGCTTGTGGTGCGCCGCGACGAGGTTTCCTTCCCAGTCCGTATCGCCATTTGCGATCGACAAACGCAGGGCGTGACATTCAAGCAATACGCGCAGATTGGCGATCTCGATAAGATCGTCGCGAGAGACATCGGTGACAAAGAAGCCGCGTTGATCTTGTGCAGCGACGAAGCCTTCACTGGCTAGCCTGTTTAAGGTTTCGCGGAGCGTTGACATGCTTGCTTCGTAACGCTCTTTCAGGCCATCGAGTTTCAATTTTGAACCCGGGGCCAACCGACCAAAGATAATGTCTCGTTTGATGCGTTGGTATGTTGTCGCGCCAACTACGTTTAGTGATTTTGCCATAATCTTCGTCTGACTCTAGACTGTTCATCATGTGATTTACACTATCGCCACAACTTTCTCAAATCGATATAAAATCCGTCAAAACTAAAAATATCAGATATTATTGCAATTGGGACAGAAGCGGTGCAAACTCATCCGCGACCCAATGAATCGGCGATCTGGACCAGATTTTATGACGCAGGAAACACGTATAGCGGTGGTGGGATTTGGCCTTGTCGGTCGCCGTCATGTCGATGTTTTGATGTCAGCGCCGGGTGTTGCCGTTGCGAGCGTTGTGGAGGCGGATGCCAAAGGGCGGGCGGATGCGGAACAGTTCGGAATTCGTGTTTTTGAAAGTTTGGAGAGGATGTTCGAGCAGGACAAACCTGATGGTGTTTTGCTTGCGACGCCAACGCCTCTGCATGTTCAGCAAGGGCTTGAGTGCATTGCGAACGACTGTCCGACGCTCATTGAGAAACCAATCTCGGTCACATCGGGTGAAGCCCTTCAGTTGACCAACGCTGCAGAGATGGCTGGCGTCCCACTTCTTGTTGGGCATCACCGGCGGCACAATGGAATGGTTCAGGCAGCTAAGTCGGCGTTGGTTGACGGCCAAGTTGGCGATATTCGCGCAATTCAAACAACCTGCTGGTTCTATAAGCCGGACTATTATTTCGATGAAGCGCCGTGGCGAAAGAAGAAAGGCGCTGGGCCTATTTCGGTGAACCTGGTTCATGACGTCGACCTGTTACGGCACTTCTGTGGGGAGGTTCTAACCGCTCAAGCGCTATCGGTCCCCTCAAGACGCGGTTTCGAAAATGAAGACTTGGCGAGTGCCATTTTGACGTTCAAATCTGGGGCCGTTGCCACGATCTCGGTGTCCGACAGTATCGTGGCACCTTGGAGTTGGGAATTAACTTCCAGAGAAAACCCGCGCTACCCAGCTACGAACGAAAGTTGTTACCTCATCGGAGGATCAGAAGGGGGGCTGTCGCTACCGGATTTGCGGGTCTGGCGCCATGAAGGCGGCTCCGATTGGTGGTCCCCGATCAATGCACAAGTTCTGACCTGCGATAGTCAGGACCCACTTGTCACGCAGATGCACCACTTCGCGCGCGTTATAAGAGGCGAGGAGGCGCCTTTGGTCTCTGGCATCGAGGGGCTGAAGTCTTTGGAGGTTGTTGAAGCTATCGCGCTTTCAGCAGAGAGCGGCCAAGCTGTTTCCATTGCGTCGATTTCATCGCGATCCGAATTTAAACCGAGGGAAGCGAGTTAAAATATCAGATGTTTTGCAAAATATATTGCAAGATGTGAAAAATCAGGAATAACTTACTCGACCAATTGGATTGGTCACACCAAAGGGAGGAATACTATGATCACGAAATTGACACGCCGCGCGGCTCTCGCGTCGGTCGCTGCCTTAGGGCTCGCAACAAGCCTTGCAGCACCTGTCGCAGCGGACGGCCACAAAATGACATTCACACTCGCAACGTCAGGGTCTGAAACAGACCAGCGTTCTGTCGCGATGGCAGAAGTGTTCGCGCCTATGGTCGCGGAATTCGCAGACTATCAGGCCGGCTATAACGGTACCTTGTTCGCACAGGGCACCGAGTTGGAAGCGATTGCCGGCGGAAACCTGACAATGTCCATCGCGTCGGCGCAGGAACTTGCTCAGTTCTTCCCAGAATTCTCGATCTTCGCGACTGGCTATGTCCATCAAGATGCGGCGCACCAGGTCCGTGTCTTCAACGACCCGTTGATGGATCCGTTTAAGAAGACGGTGGAAGACGAACTGGGCGTGAAGCTTCTTTCAGTGATGTATCTTGGTCGTCGCCACGTAAACCTGCGTCAAACCCGTGATGAGCTTGATGTGCAGACCCCAGCAGATTTGGCGGGCGTTAACCTGCGTATGCCGGGAACGGATGCGTGGCAATTCCTTGGTGCCGCACTTGGTGCTTCGCCAACGCCACTGGCATTCACAGAGGTCTATACCTCGCTTGCCTCCGGTGCGATCGATGGTCAGGATAACCCATTGCCAACAGTGGTAGACCAGAAGTTCTATGAGGTGACAAAGCAAATCTCTCTGACGTCGCACCTTGTTGACCTGAACTACATCGCGTTTTCCAAAGAGACTTGGGATAGCTTGACACCAGAGCAGCAACTCACTGTGCAGCGCGCGGCGGATGCGGCAGCCTCTTACGGTCGCCTCAAGCAGTTGGACAAAGAGAACAGTCTTGCTGACTTTATCCGTAGCCAAGGTGTAGAAATCTATACACCAGACCTCGCCGCTTTCCGTGAACATGTGCAGGGGCAATATGTGGGTAGCGAAGCAGCCGCTGCTTGGCCCGAAGGCGTTCTGGATCGTATCAACGAGCTGGGCAACTAAAAGACGCCAATTCCGCGGGAGAACCTAAGATGAAGACACTTTCGAAATGGTTCACCCGCGGCACAGAATTTATCGCCGCCATGTGTTTGGCGGCGATCTTTGTTACTTTTCTTCTGCAAATCATCTTCAGATACGTCCCCTTCTTAGAGCCAATCGGCTGGTCGGTTGTTCTGATTTCCTTGCTCTGGGTGTTTGTCATTTTCTTTGGATGCTCGTTCATCGTCCAAGAAAAGGATCACGTCACATTTGACGTCCTATACCTTGCTGCACCTCGACCAGCTCGCAAAGTTATGGCCCTCATCACCGCGGTCATAATGGTGGCTGCAATGGTCTACTCATTCCCCGCTGTGTGGGAGACGGTTTTCGGCAACCGCCTTATGGACTTGAAGAAAATTCAAACCATTCGCGTGCCGATCACAGGGGACAAAATTGCAATTAAGTGGCTTTTTGCGCCGTTTGTGATGTTTATGGTGGTTGTCACAATCCGCTACATTTGGCGCATCTACACAGTTCTGAAGTTCGGTCCTCCTGAAACCGAAATGGAAGCAATCATCGCGGCTGAGGTTTCCGCCGATGAGGTCTCCGAATGAGCCTCGAACTTACCCTAGGTATGATCACTCTCTTTGGGATGGCGGCTATCGGCACGCCGGTTGCCTACGCCATATTGGTCGGTGTCTTGGTCTATCTTGGCGTATCCGGTCAGGACTTGGCCATTGCGGGTACCACCATGGTGCAGCGCCTTTTCGACGGGTTTCTGCTCCTCGCGGTACCGCTCTTCATTACATCCGCGAATATTATGAATGCGGGCACAATATCTGATCGCCTTTTGCAGTTCTGCATTGCGTTGGTCGGGCGTTTCAGAGGTGGAATGGGCCATGTCAACGTTGTTGCCAGTTTGATTTTCTCTGGCATGTCGGGGTCTGCTGTGGCTGATGCGGCCGGTATCGGCAAAATCATTATCGACATGATGGTCAAAAGCGGCCGCTACACGCGTGGTTACGCGGCGGCGATCACGGCGGCGACCGCAACAATTGGACCTATTATTCCACCATCCATCCCGATGGTGTTGTACGCATTGGTGTCCAATGCCTCGGTCGGCGATTTGTTCTTAGCGGGAATCGTGCCTGGCTTGGTGATGGGCCTCGTTCTTATGGGGATGAACAGCTTCATTTCCCATAAGCGAGGATTTGGCCAAGAAGAGCCTGTTCCACTCCGTGAAATTCCGCGACTGACCGTTCGGGCGACGCCTGCGCTGTTGATGCCAGTAATTTTGCTAGGGTGTATCTATTCTGGCGTGACGACACCGACAGAAGCCGCAGCGATTGCCGCTCTCTATGCTTTGATTGTAGCGGCCGGACTCTATCGCGCGATCAAGATCAAAACGCTTTATGAAATTTTCGTAGAAAGCGCGCGCTCTGCGGCCTCGGTTGGCTTGGTTATCGGTGCGTCGATGATCCTGACTTACATCGTCATCCAAGAGAACGTCCCTCAGTCAATCTCCGCTATGTTCGCCGGGGCTGACATCAGCCCACTGATGTTCATGCTGATGGTTAACATTCTGGTCCTGCTTCTGGGCTGTATCTTGGACGCAACCGTTATCATCTTGGTCATCATTCCGTTGTTCATCCCGACATGTCGGGAACTTGGAATAGATTTGGTTCACTTTGGCGTCTTGATCGTTGTGAATTCTATGATCGGATTGATAACGCCTCCGTATGGTATTCTCCTGTTCGTTATCAACGCGGTGACAGGTATTCCGCTTAAGGAGATCATTCGTGAAATCTGGGCGTTTCTTGGAATTCTGATCGCGGCCCTCGTTGTGATGATCCTTGTTCCTGACATTGTTCTCTGGTTGCCAAGACTGTTTGGGTATCAAGGATAATGAAACTCTGCATGGCGACATCTGCTGTCCCAGGCGACTTACCGAGGAAGCTAGAATTAATAGCGGATGCGGGTTTCGACGGTATTGAGTTGTCAGAGCCTGATCTATTGAAGTTCTCTGGGAATGTTGAGGAAGTTGTCTGCCAAGCCGACGAACTTGGTTTGAAGATTGATTTGCTACAACCCTTCAAGGAATTTGAAGGACAGGACGGGAACGAACGTACCGCGACCTTTGCCCGACTCGATCAGAAACTGGCATTAACTGCCGCGCTCGAAGCGCAAACCTTGTTGGTTTGCACCTCGACCAACACCGATCAGAACTTTGATCGAGCGAAAATTTTGAAAGATTTCGAACATCTCGCTTCTCGAGCTGAACGATTTGGAATTCGAGTAGCTGTGCTTGCCTTGCCTTGGGCGAAGCATCTGTACCAAGAAACGCAAGTTTTCGAAATCGTTACTGAGATCGACAGTCCGCATCTTGGTATGGCTCTCAATTCGAGTTTCTCGTTGTCAAACCGCTCGCAGGCTGCGCGGCTTCGCGATTTGCCGAACGAAAAGGTTTTTCACGTTCAGTTGTCAGATGCTTCCGTGGTTGCCCAAGAGCCCATTCATACCAAGAACCAAGCAGGGCTGCTGCCCGGACAGGGCGAGCTTAATCTCGAAAGCTTTGTGCGTGTGCTATCCCGGATTGGGTATGGCGGTCCGTGGTCTATTGGGCAGGTTACGGAGGGGTCTGGTGCAGGTTCGGAAGGGGCCGCCAAAGACGGTTTCCGAGCGATTGTATCGCTGCTCGATGAGGTTGCGCGAACAGAGCCTTCTTTGCGGGGGCCGATGGAACACTTGCCTGTGCGTGGCTATCCGAGCGGCTTTGAGTTTCTCGAATTTGCCGTTGATGAAGCCTCGAAACGAGAGCTTACCCAAACCCTTTCCGCAATGTGTTTTAGGAGAGAACGTCGACATGTATCGAAGTCGGTTGAGCTTTGGCGGCAGGGGGCGGTCAATATTGTCATGAATTCGGAAAAAGCCGGTTTCGCTGCTGATGCATTTGCGATGCATGGTCCGACAGTCTGCGACATGGGGCTTCGGGTTCGAGATGCAAAATCTGTGGTCGCGCGAGCAAAAACACTTGGAACGCCCGAGTTCGAACAGCCGGTGAGTGCCGGTGAGTTATCGATACCGGCGATCCAAGGTGTCGGTGGCAATGTGGTCCACTTTATCGATGAGAAATCCGACCTTCATCGTGTCTGGGACATTGAATTTGACCCTGTCTCAAAGGCCGAGGCAATCGCACCTGCCGGTCTTCGACGCATTGATCACGTCGCTCAGACAATGCGCTACGAAGAGATGCAAAGCTGGCTGACCTACTACACGACAACCTTTGAACTGGAAAAAGCCCTTGTCGTCGACGTGGCGGACCCGTCCGGCGTGGTTCTTAGCCAAGCCTTGTCGAGCCCTGAAGGGGAAGTTCGTTTGAACCTGAATGGCGCTGATGAAAAACGCACATTTGCAGGTGCCTTCTTGGCGGATCAGTTTGGGGCAGGCGTGCAGCACGTTGCATTTGTAAGCGACGACATTTTTGAGACTTCAGATCAATTGGCCGAAGCAGGTTTCGAACGGCTAAAAATGCCGGAAAATTACTATGATGATCTCGAAGTTCGCTTCAGCCTCGAAAGGGAACTCACCAAAGCGCTGCGCGATGGTCAGATGCTTTATGATCGGGACGAAGCTGGGGAATACTTCCAAATCTACGGCGCGCCCATCTTCAAAGGCTTCTTCTTTGAGATAGTTGAACGCAAAGGCGGATATCAGGGATATGGTGCACCAAATGCGCCAATCCGATTGGCTGCTCAACTCAGGTACCTGCAAGAAAGGCAAGCCGCATGAGCCAAGACGCCGAAAACATTCGCCAATGGTGGCAAACGTCGATCATTGACATGGAACCGGGGAAGATTGCGTTCCGCGGGCATCCCATCGAGGATCTGATTGGCAACGTCAGCTTCCCCCAGATGATTTGGCTGATGACCCGGGGCGATTTGCCGACAGAGGCGCAGGCATCGCTTTTCGAGGCGGCCTTGGTTGCAGGTGTGGATCATGGACCGCAGGCACCGTCAATTGCAGCGGCGCGTATGGCCGCAACCTGTGGCGTTGGCTTGAACAATGTCATGGCTACCGGCGTCAATATGCTCGGCGATGTGCATGGTGGAGCCGGCGAGCAATGCGCAGAGCTCTACTATGAGGTCGCTCAAGCGATGAACGATGGGGTTGAACTCGAAGAGGCCGTCGACGCGGCCCTTCATAATTGGCGTGGAACGCGGGGAAAAATCGTATCAGGTTTTGGACACCGGTTTCATAAGCCCGTTGATCCGCGCGCGCCCCGCTTGATGCAACTTGTTCGCGAAGCGGCGGCCGAGGGTAGGGTGTCAGGTCAGTTCGCTGAGATCGGAGAAGCTATCCAGCGCGCCATCGGGCGCTCTCGTGGAGCTGACATCGCAATGAACATCGATGGTGCAACGGCTGTGATTTTCTGCGAGCTTGGCTTTCCGCCGCCCTTGTCGCGCGGCCTGTTCTGTCTATCCCGATCAGTCGGCATCTTGTCCCACGGATGGGAACAAATGCAGCAGGGCGGTCGGAACAAAGGGCCAATGCCACCGAACTACCTTCCCCTTTACCAACCAACGGACCCAGATGAATGATAAGGCGAAATCCTTCCGGGTCGGCCTGATTGGAACAGGCCGCATAAGCGACATTTATCTCAAGACTTTTTCACAATCCGAAACAGTAGACGTGGTTGCCTGCGGTAGCCTGAACATGGACGAAAGTCGCGCAAAGGCGATCCAGTATGGCATTCCGATTGCCAAGCCACCCGAAGACATTCTCGCGGATCCTGAGATTGACGCCATTCTCAATCTCACCATTCCCGCCGCTCATGCGGAGGTCAGTTTGGCTGCGTTGGAGGCCAGCAAGCATGTCTATAGCGAAAAACCATTGGTTGGTGATCTCGCGGATGGTCGCAAGGTCTTGAACCGCGCCGCAGAGCTAGGGCTGACCGTCGGGAATGCGCCAGACACGTTTCTTGGTGGGCGTTGGCAGACGGTGCGAAAGCTTTTAGATGCTGGAACGATCGGTCGCCCGACGGGCGTGGCGGCTTTTGTTGGGACCCATGGCACCGAGCGGCACCACCCAAACCCCGATTTCTATTTCCAATCCGGTGGTGGGCCGATGTTGGACCTAGGGCCTTACTATTTGTCGGCGATGGTGTTCCTGCTTGGGCCAGTTGCGCGGGTTGCGGGGCTATCCAACCGCGCTTTCGACAAGCGCATGATCGAGAATGGGCCGCGCCACGGACAGATGATGCCTGTAGAGGTCGACACCCATGTCCAAGGAATGTTGGAGTTTGAAAGCGGGGTCATTGGCTCCATCACCATGAGTTTTGACGTCTGGGACAGTGAAATGCCGCGCTTTGAAATCTATGGCGAGGATGGAGTGATTTGTATCCCTGATCCCGATCCGGTTCATGGCGCAAACATCTTTCAGGGAGAGGTGTGGTATCGCACGCGGGACACATCACGCTGGTCTCACCAACCCCGTCTGCAAGGTCGAGACGCATGGCAGGTCGCCAAGAATACACATGGTTTGAACAAAGACAGCCGCGGCATCGGTCTGATCGAAATGGCGGACGCTATTCGAAACGGGCGCACGCCAAGATGCAGCGGTGAGCTGGCATACCATGTCTTGGAAGTGATGTACGGCATTCTCGACGGTCCAAAATCTGGCCGGTTTGTCGACGTCGAAAGCCGCCCAGCCATACCTGAGATTCTCCCCGAAACTTACCCTTAGGACAACGCCATGCCTGTCACCCCTTTGTCGATTGCGGACCCATTTTTTGCTGTTTCGGTTATCGAAAATGAACCTGCTGTCGAAATCGACAGACGTGCCATCGTCTTAAATCTGTCGGACACAGCTATTGAAGTGCAAGACCAAACTATCGGACCGCTTCAATCGGTGATTTTGCAAAATACAGAAGCAAAACATGTCGCACATGCGGTGCTGATCGAAGGTCTCGACGATCATCCTGATGATGCTGAGCTGATGAAAAGCGTTCGGGACGCGTGGCCCTCGGCTTATGACGTTCGCAAGGAAAAACGGCTCAAAGGGATTGGGCATTACATGTCGCCCAAGGTTTGGGTCGGTCAGTTTGGCTTCACACTCTATCATTCAGCAACCATTCCGCTGAACGTCGGTCTTCATAAATTGCACGACTTCTGCCCAGTGCCTGGATTTCGCGAAGTCCACACCCAGATCGCCGGTTTCGGCAAGATGCAGCAGTGTCGAGAGAAGGACATCAACACGCTCTACCTCGAAGAGCCGATGGCCCCAGGGACGACACATCGCCCGATGTATGACGCTGAAGGCAACTATCCTTGGCATCAGTACGAAACCATCACCCCATCGATTTTCATGGCTGTAGAAATGCTGCCAGACGGTGCGACGCCAGCAGCTTGAGGAGATTTGCGATGCTATTGCCGGATCAAATTGATTTCGAAGGTCCGTTCCCGAAGCTCTCGCGCCGCTTGCGCTTGGGTGTCGTGGGCGGTGGCCGAGTGTCTGGAATGCAAGCCACAGCGGCGCGTCTTAGTGATCGTTGGGATGTAGTCGCAGGAGCGATGTCGTCTGATCCGGTTCAAGCGAAAGCCGCTGCGGCGGATTGGTTTCTGAGCGAAAACCGTTGCTACACATCTTTCGCAGAAATGGCAGAGATCGAGGCTGCCCGAGAAGACGGTGTCGATGCTGTGATGATCACAACGCCCAATCATCTGCATCATGATGCAGCGATTGAATTCCTGAACAGTGGAATTGATGTGCTGTGTGACAAGCCGCTGACCAACGAGGTGAGCGAGGCAGATACCTTACTGCACGCTGCGGAACAGACGCGGTGTGTTTTCGGTGTGTCTTACGTGATGTCTTGCTTCGCGGTCATCAGACAGGCCCGGGACATCGTCGCGTCAGGGGCTATTGGCAAGGTCAATCAAATCCACGTGGAGTTTATGCAGGATTGGATGACACCGGATGATGTGGCGGAGGCGCCTCATGTAAAATGGCGCCTCGATCCGGCAAAGTCGGGCAAGACGTCTTGTGTTGGAGACATCGGAACCCACGCAGCGCATTTGGCTCAGTTCGTGAGCGGTCTGTCCATGACAGATGTGCGAGCTGATTTTCACGTCTGCGGTGCGCCTAAACCGCTGGAGGACACGGCTTTTATGGCCACGCGTTTCGAGGGCGGAGTCCCGGGCACTTTGATGTGCACGCGCCTTGCCCCCGGTAATCGCGGCGGTCTGCGGTTGCGGATTTTCGGATCGGACGGCGGGATCGAGTGGGACCTCGAAGACTCAGAGCAGTTGAAGCTCAATCGTTTTGGTCAGCCTGATCAGATCATCAGCCGTGGGCATGGGCATGGGATGACAGCGGCCAATGCACGTTTGGTTCGAACTGCGCGAGGCTTCCCAGAAGGCATCATAGAGGCGTGGGGGAATTTGTATACCGAGTTCGCTATGGCGGTTGCGGCACGCAAGGATGGTATCGAAGTTCCTTCGGATTGGCTGGGAATGCCACGTGTTGCCGATGGGGCGAAGGGTGTCGCCTTCATTGAGGCGTCATTTCAATCCCATCAAAACGGTGGGGCATGGGTGCACATCTAGATAATTGATGATTTACAAAATATCAGATATTTTATAAAACATAGGTCAATCAGTCGAATCTGATCAATAGGTGGCGTGATGCCCGAGACCTTTGACCAAGACCCGCTTTATTCGCTTGCGCATTTGACGCTGATCAACTGCACACCGGCAGAGCTTGTCTATATCGCCGCACGCGCAGGCTATGACGCCGTCAGCCCACGGTTCATCACGATGAATGTCCCGGGCGAGTTTGAACGCTCGCCCCTCGATCCGGCTCAAATTCAAGCGCTTGAAACAGCGATAGACACCACAGGGTTGCAGGTTCTGGACATCGAACTCGCCCGTATTACCGAAGACTGCGATCCGCGGGATTTCGAAGGTGCGTTTGAGCTCGGTGCGCGCCTGAACGCCAAACACATGATCATGTCAGCATGGACGAAACGCCGGGATGATCGAAACTTCATCCTCGATACATATGCGGAGACCTGCGATCTGGCCGCACCGTACGGCCTAACCATCGATCTGGAATTTCCGTCCTTTTCGCGCCTGCGTACTTTGGATGAAACACTCGATATCGTTCGCGCGGCAGATCGGCCAAACGGTGGGATCCTTGTTGATACGCTTTATCTGCATCTCAGCCGAGTAGATTTGGGCGAATTGCTCCATGTGCCGCAAGAATGGCTGCATTTCTTGCATATCTCAGACTGTCTACCTGGCATCGCAGATACGCGCGAAGGGATGATTCAGCTCGCCCGCGACGCGCGTCTCTACCCCGGTGAAGGATGGATCGATTTCGCAGGTATCATCGAACGGTGCCCGCCAATAAACTACTCCATTGAACTCCCCAATCAGGCCCGCGTGGCTGAATTGGGGTTCGAAGAACACGCCCGCCGCTGTTTGGCCCATGCCAAGCGTACCTTTGGCGAGGCCCGATCAAAACGCCGGACTGTCACTCAACAGGCCGCTTAGACTTACTCAAACAAAGGATGCCACGATGGCACGAGAACTGACGGAAGACGAACGCCAATTGGCATTGGATATGGTAGAGCGCGCGCGCGTTGCCATGGCCGCTGTAGAGGATTGGAGCCAGAAAGATTTGGACCGGTTGTCGCAAGCGATTGCTTGGTATGCTGGCAACGAAGAAACCTTCACCCGTTTGGCGCAACAAGGAGTTGACGAAAGCGGCATTGGAGATCGAGAGGGGCGTCCTGCGAAGCGGTTCAAAATCCATATGGTTTTGCGGGATGTTTTGCGCACGCCGTCGACCGGTATTGTCGAAGTGGATGAGGAGCGGGGATTGGTGAAATACGCCAAACCCGCGGGCGTGATAGCGTCGCTGATCCCAATGACGAACCCTGCCATGACACCGCCAGTAACGGGCGTTTCTTCTGCCAATGTGCGGAATGCGGTAATTTTTTCACCCCATCCGCGAACAGCGGGAACAACCTTTGAGATGGTCGAAGTGATGCGTGCGGCTTGTCGTGCGGTTGGGGCACCTGAGGATCTGTTCCAAGCCATTCGCTACCCTTCGATTCCGTTGACACAGTTTCTGATGGAAGTTGCGGACCTGACTTTGGCAACAGGTGGTAAGCCGATGGTCAAGGCGGCCTATAGTTCTGGTCGTCCAGCTTATGGGGTAGGGGCCGGAAACTCTTCTATCGTGATTGATGATACAGCAGACATTGAAATAGCCGCTCAAAACACCCGTATTTCAAAAACGTCGGACTTTGGGTCTGGGTGTTCCGCAGACGGAAACATCATCATTCAGAAATCCATTTACGATCAAATGATCAAAGCGCTGGAAGTTGAGGGCGGTTATCTGTGTTCGCAAGAGGAAAAAGACCTCCTCGAAAAGGCGATGTGGGACGAGAAAGGCAACCGGACCTTTCCAACCATTGCTTGCCGTCCGCAGCAAACAGCAGATGTAGCAGGGTTCTCCATCCCAGAGGATCGCAAGTTCCTGATGGTGGAAAACCAAGGCCAGATTGGTCCGGATCACAAGTTCTCCAAAGAGAAGCTCACGACGCTGATGGCCTTGTATCATTTCGATACGTTTGATGACGCTTTGGCGACTGTTGCCCAGATTTATGACACGGGTGGCAAGGGCCATTCCTGCGGCATCTATTCGCACAATGACGATCATATCGACCGCCTGGCGCGCCTCGCGCCGGTCAGCCGCATGATGGTGCGCCAGCCGCAATCGAAAGCAAACGCGGGTGCTTGGACCAACGGGATGCCAATGACCAGCTCGCTCGGCTGCGGCATCTGGGGCGGCAATATCACGAACGAGAATGTCACCATGAAACACATGATGAACTACACTTGGGTTTCGCGCCCAATTGCCGAAGACCGCCCCTCCGAAGAGGAGCTATTCGGCGAATTTTACGGACAGGAGATCGCGTGATGGATGGCGGAATGATTGCGGACAAAACAGTCGCAGAACACATCGTCGACTATTTGGAGCGGCGCGATACAAAGCACGTCTTCGGCTTATGTGGTCACACCAATATCGCTGTGCTTGCGGCCCTAGCGGACAGCCCAATTGATTTCATAACCGTACGCCATGAGCAGATCGCAAGCCATGCTGCCGACGCCTATGCCCGTGTACAAGGTCGCGCGTCCGTGGTGCTGTCGCACCTTTCCCCCGGTTTGACAAATTGCGCGACAGGGGTGGCCAATGCCGCTTTGGATTGCATCCCAATGGTCGTCATCGCTGGCGACATTCCGACGCATTATTACGGCAAACACCCTCATCAGGAGGTGAACCTCCACGCGGATGCCGCGCAGTGGGAAATCTACCGCCCGTTCGTAAAACGCGCATGGCGCGTGGACCGTGCGGACCTGATGGCTGAGATATTGGAAAAGGCATTCCATCTGGCCGAAAGTGGTCAGCCCGGGCCGGTATTGGTCAATGTCCCGATGAACATCTTCTCTGAAGTGATCCCGTCCGACACCTTTGATCGCGTGGCACAAAATACCAAATCGCTGAAGAAACCTTCGATCGACGACGAAACCGCGCGCGAAATTGTCGAGGCTTTGGCGAAGGCAGAGAACCCTGTCGCCTATGTTGGTGGTGGCCTCCTGCTTGCGCAGGCTTCAGAAGAATTGGACGCATTCGTTTCTCATATGGGTTTGCCTGTCGCGCATTCGCTGATGGGCAAAGGGGCACTTTCAGACGCACACCCATTGGTGATGGGCATGACGGGGTTCTGGGGTACGGAGCTGGTCAACCAAAGTTGCCTCAACGCGGATTATGTCTTTGCAGTTGGGACTCGGTTTAAAGAGGCCGATTGTTCCAGCTGGTATCCTGGCTACACCTTCAACATCGGCGCGAAAGGCAATTACACTAAAGTCATTCACATTGACATCGAACCGCAAGAAATCGGCCGGAATTACCCGACCGAAATTGGGGTGGTGGCCGATGCCAAAGCAGCACTCCGCGTACTGACTCGAGTGGCGAAAAAGATGTACCCCGCGGGCGTCGATCGATCAGTGAAGACGGCTGAAATCGCATCGTTCCGGGAGACCTTCAAAGCCTCAAATCTCGATATGCAAACTTCAAACGCGTTCCCCTTGATGCCCGAACGTATTTTGGCCGATACACGCAAAGCCTTGCCAGATGATGCGATCATCACAACGGATGTGGGGTGGAACAAAAATGGTGTAGGGCAACAGTTTGACATCCTGACAACGGGTTCCATCCTGACACCCGGAGGATTTGCGACAATGGGCTTCGGGCCACCAGCGGCCATTGGTGCAAAACTCGCAGCACCAGAACGGGTCGTGATCAGCCTCGTTGGCGACGGTGGCTTCGGCCAGAACCCTTCCATGCTTGCCACAGCCGTTGAGCTTAACCTCGGTATTGTGTGGCTGGTGATGAACAACAATGCGTTCGGCACCATCGCCGGCCTCCAAAAAGCGCATTATGGGCTCACTTACGGAACAACCTTCCCGGGGTCAGCTGAGGCACCCACAAACGGACCCGGCTATGCAGATATAGCAAAAGCCTATGGGGCTGAGGGCCTACGGATAACGTCGGCGGATGAATTGTTGCCAGCGCTGGAAGCCGCCATCGCGAGCAGCAAACCGACCGTTTTGGACGTGCCCATGATCAACAACCCAACTCCAACAACAGGGCATTGGAATATCTTGGATATCTACTCACCAAACGATGATGTGAGCCATGTAGCGACGTAGACCTGGTCTGGTCTGCAATCGGTGAGCCGGCCGAAACAATTTGTCGGGATCATCATCTCGTTCGTGGGCCGCTCAAACAGAAACTTGCATCCGAGGGTTACGTCACCAAGGTAGTGAATGTTCGGTTCGGCAAAGCTGTATCGCAGCGTTACCGATGATAGGAACGGCAGCTTTGGGCCGTTTTCCGTTTGTCGATAACACTTCATATACCAAAACATCCCGCATGAAATCCCGCATGGGTAGTTTTTGTGTTTGCGTGTAAGGCCATGTTTTTATTCGGCATATTTACTGCTCCACCTTTGTGTTGGCACTCTTCGTCTCCGTCATTGCGATTAAACAGATGTTGGGAACGACCCCGGATGAGATCAGAAACTTGATCATCTTGGGGCTCTTTGTAACCTTCAAGAACATGGAGCGGATCCCTAGACCACCGTAAGAGCTTAATGCGATCGGCAGGTGGTCATCGAGTAACTGGTTGGGTTGCTCCAAATGCTTAACGCCAAGCTACAAAACTCTTTAAAGCTTGGCTCGTTGAACATGGCATCATTGGAAACGTATGGTAGTCAAGCGACTAAAGTGAGGCAAAACCTATGACCGACCGGACAATGGCAGCCGGGTTTGCTGCGTCTTTTGCGGCTTACGCTTGTGGCATGGGGGCTGATCGTGGGGACCTCTTGAGCGAAAGCGGTTTGACGGAAGATGATCTTTCCGATCAAGACAATCGTATACCAGCGTCCGCCTACCAAACCATGATAGGCGCTGCGATAAAGCATACAGGCGACACTGCTTTGTTGCTACGGCACACTTTAGAGTCGCAATTGGAGACGATGTCGGTCGTCGGTCAGATCGTTCACACATCGGCATCGCTTCGCCATTCGCTTGAACAACTGAACCGATACCTCCACTTGATGGGAGACGTAGAACTGCCAATCGGCGCTGAACGGTTCGAATTGCTTAGCAATTCAGACGGTCTTTGGATTGTTGACCATCTTGTGTTGCCACCTGAACAGGCTTTCTGGTCTGAAGTGTCATTTGCGCGCTTTATCAGTGAATTCCGCCGGTCCTTCCCATCCGCGACCTTCGAGATTGGTTTAGAATTGACCTATCCGCCGCCGCCGCATGTCAACCAATATCCTGAGCTTTTCAGAGTACCCGTGCTTTTCAACGCCAGCCGCAATGCCCTGCAAATTGATCCGGTTTGGGACACTCCAGAGACCCAATTTACACCCGGGAATGAGTATGCTTTCGGTATCTTCACCCGTCACGCCGACGAGATGATGCAAAAGCTCTTGGCGGATACGTCCATTCTGGGGCAGATCGAAGCACAGGTTCTCCCGAAATTGTACGAAGGGTCGATTTCAATGGACAAAGTGTCCAAAGATCTCGGGATGAGCCGTCAGACCCTATATCGACGGTTGAAGGATGAGGGAGTCACATTCGCCGAAATCCACGATGATTTGCGGCAACGTATGGCGAAGGAATACCTGAGCGGGCAGAAAGTAACGGTGAATGAAGCGGCCTATCTTCTGGGCTTCCCGGAAGCATCGTCCTTTGTCCGTGCTTCCAAGCGTTGGACAGGGCTCAGTCCAACCGCTTACCTAAATCAGGCCGCCTGACCACAATCTGTTACGAAGTGTCAATTCGTTGATGCCTGCGGTCATGCCGTAGCGGCTTTATGTTGTCTATCTGCTTTCTCGACACTGAAACGAGAAAGATCAAAACATGAAAACTCAACTTATTATTACTGCGACTGGTCTGGCCCTATTGGCGGCCTGTTCCAACACTGGCGCGAACTACGAGCCTATTCTGGATGGCATCCCAACCGGTGCCTACCAAGCTGACCTGAACGACTGTCAGGCCTTAGCACGCAACCAATTCGAAGATGAAACGCTTGCCGCAACCGTCCTCGCCGCCGGCGCAGGTGCTGCATTGGGTGAATTGGACGATGGTGACGCATTGGGCGGTGCGATTGCCGGTGCTCTTGCGGGCGGGGTCGCGAGCGCTGTCAGTGTCGATGAACGCCGTCAAGAGATTGTCATTGAATGCTTGCGTGGCCGCGGCCATCGCGTCGTCGGTTGAGGGCAGAATGATGACCAACATTCTTCGCCTTCGCGCCCGACGGTTTCGTGCTTTGAACGTTCTTCTGAAAGGTAACGCACCTATGGCGCCGACCATAATAAGCTCGGTTCCAGAGTATCTATCCCGAGATCTTGGCCTGACAGAAACAGCAGCATCCCAGCGGAAAGTCCATCATCTTGGTGTCTTGAACCATTCGATCAAACCGTAACCGACGTCTTCAAACGAAAGAAACCAGCCATGAAACGTGTCTTTATCGCCGGAGCCACCGGCTATCTTGGACGCTATCTGTGTGCGGAGTATCAGCGGCGCGGATGGTATGTCATCGCCCTCGTGCGTGATGCGACGAAAGCTGCACCTATTTCAGCTGACCAATTGGTCGAAGCGCAAGCCACCGTAGCATACACGCTTAAGGGCTCGATGGCTGGTGTGGATCTCGTTGTCTCTTGTCTTGGAATCACGCGGCAAACAGATGGTTTGGACTATTGGGACGTAGATTATCAGGCGAACCTCAACCTGCTTCGCGAGGCGGAGCGGGCAGGGGTAAGCCAGTTTGGTTTCATCCATGTGTTGCGTGCTGATCAAATGCAGAAGGTTCCAATGGTCGCCGCAAAATCTGCATTTGTGGCTGAGCTACAAGAAAGCTCCATCGCGTCAACCATTGTCGCCCCAAGTGGCTATTTCTCAGACATGGGCGAGTTCAGGGATATGGCTCAGTCGGGGCGTATTTGGCTGTTCGGTGATGGTACGAAACAGATCAATCCGGTTCACGGAGCGGACCTTGCCCAAGCCACAGCAAACGCGATTGAGGACGGGTTGCCATGGCTGGATATTGGCGGTCCGGACGTCTTTACGCATCGCGAATTGGCAGAGCTTGCCTTTGAAAGTCTCGGAATGCCGCCGCGGATAACGTTTCTGCCCGACGTCATGCGACGCATCGCTTTGCCCCTTTTGCCGCTCGTCGCATCTCGCCGAGTTAGCGGACCGGCTCGCTTTTTTCTCAGCGCCTTGGCTATCGACATGGTCGGGGATCGCCACGGCACACAACACCTGAAAGATCACTTTGAAAACTACAGCGCGGTAACAAACACATCGCGCATTCAACGAATTGAAAAGAAAGGAACTGAACATGACTATGCAACGTATTGGGGACTTTGCTGGCCTCACCTGTGCCGCCACTTATGTCTTTGGCTTTATTCTACTTCTCAATTTCCCGTCGGAGCTCGGCTACGGAACGAACGGAATCGATGTCGATGCGGTGGTGCAATACACCATCGACAATCAAGCGATCATGATCACTTGGAATACGGTTATCTAAATCATCAATGCGTTGGCGCTGACGCTTCTCGTCGTCTCTTTGGGAAGCCGTTTGAAAGCTCAATCTTCCGATTGGAGCAGCACCGCGATGGCATTCGGTATGATTTGGGCGACACTTGTTCTTGGCGCAGGCATGATCGCCAACGTGGCAATGGAACGGGCGGTCGCATTGGCATCAAGCGACTTCTAAGCCGCCCTTCAAACATGGACAAACCTACATGCCGTCGAACTTGGCCTCGGTGGCGGCAATGAAATCGCAGGCGGTGTCTGGATCTTATGCGTCAGCTTGGGGGGCTTGTTGCTTCGCTCCTTTGGAAAGATTGTCTTCGGCCTCGGGCTTTTGACAGGTCTGGGCGGATTGCTGACAATTTTCCCACCCTTTGGCGATGTCGCAGGCGCGGTCTTTGGTCTTGGTGCGATTGCCTGGTTCATAGCGGTCGGTCTCGCGCTTCTTTTGAAGCGTGATGCCGCACCGATCCAAACTGCCGCATAGGTCTCGCGGACAAGAAGGAGTTTACCAATGACACTTGCAAATGACCTTCAATCACTGATCGAGACAGAGTGCGCAAAAAGCGAATACGCATGGGGTTATTCTTCGAGTGGCGTCTAGCGATGGCAAGGTGGATTTCAAAGGCAGTGCCGGCACTGCGACGCCTGACACACGGTTTCCGATTGCAAGCATCACTAAGATGTTCACCGTAGCACTCATTGTGCAGCTTGTTGAAGAAGGGCGTATTGCCCTTGATCAGACTGTGCAATCTATCCTGACCGATGTGGATCTTACCGGTTTGCATGTTGTCAAAGGCGTTGATCACGGGCCCTCACTTACCGTGCGCCACCTTTTGCATCAAACTTCTGGCCTTGCCGATTACTACGTAAGTGACCTTGCCGCAGACCTCAAGCGCGGCAAGGATCGGAGTTACGGTTTGGATGAGGTCTTGCAGATGAGTAAGGTGTTGCCCCCGCAAGCGGCGCCCGAAAGTGGTAGATCGTATTACTCCGACACGAACTACCAGCTTTTGGGGGCAGTGATTGAGGCCACAACAGGCCAATCCTACGATCAGGCCATCCAAGATCGCATCTGCAAACCGCTTGGGCTTGTTAATACCGGCGTTTTGGTGGGGTGTAATGTTGGCATGCCGATTTATTACAAAGAAAACGAGCTAGATGTTCACAAGATCCTGACAAGCATGACTTCGGATGGCGGCATCATTTCGACATTGGACGAGATGCTGGCCTTTCTACGTGCTTTTATGGAAGACCACCTGTTCTGTTCAGAGAGTGCGGTTCGGATGCGCCAATGGAACAAGCTCTTTTTCCCGCTTCAATACGGTTACGGCTTGATGCGCATCAAGCTGCCCCGCTGGATGACACCTTTTCGCGCAATGCCGGAGCTGATCGGCCATTCTGGTGCCAGCGGGTCGTTTGCATTTTATGCGCCGGAGCCTGATGTCTACTGGATCGGCACCTTCAATCAAACAGATGCACCGCGACGGCCCATTGGGTTCATGTTTCAAGTCTTGAAGAATGTGGGACAATACAACACCGCACGGTGAGTGGGCTACTCTCGCGCTGCGGCATTAGTTCAAAGATGACGGTAAAAGCTGGCTGGGATGGTAGGATTCGAACCTACGATACACTGTACCAAAAACAGTTGCCTTACCACTTGGCTACATCCCAGCAGCGAGCCGTTATCTACGTCAGAGAACACCCCTTATCAAGGGGTGAATCGCGTGAACGGCGTTATTCTTTTAGAGCGTCCTCACGAAGTAGATTTTCAGCGTCTTCTTCAACGCGCTCAGCCTCGATCATGGCGTCCAATGCGCGTTCGTCGGTTGCCTCAACCTCGGCTACGGATTGGGGTCCAGCAGATTTGGCAGGTTCTTCCTGTTCGTTTTGATTCTGAAGAACAACCACTTGTGAAGAATCGACCAGAGCGATGTGGTCCTCTTGTAGGGCACGTTTGACCAGACGCATCGCTTCGCCCTTGGCGCGCAAGAGCGACGTTTCATGCTGATTGATCCATCCGGTAGCGACAATCTCAGCCCCGGTTGTGTGCAGGTTTTCGATCCAGCATTGCGCCGCGGGCGTTTCCACGACAAAGGGCAAGTTTTGAATAGTTTCGGTGACCAATGTTCGCGCATGATCAAGGTCGCAGTTTCGGTCTATCAAGAGCGAGAATTTGAAACGACGCTCGACGTTCTGGCTGAAGTTAATGATGCGGCTTTTGAAGACCGTCGCATTCGGAATGCGAATATGGTTTCCATCAAAGGACAAGAGGATTGTGGCGCGACTTGTCAGTCGAATAACCTTGCCCTGATCCCCGTTGATTTCAACAGTATCGTTCGGTCTGAAAGGTTGGCGAAACGACAGCATGACCGATGCGATGAAGTTTTCAACTGTATCGCGGACTGCGAAACCAATAGCCAAACCGATGATACCGGCAGCACCGAGTATGGTCCCAAGAAGGGCCGTAGCGTTCAATATATCCAAGGCAATGACGACGCCGAAAATGACAAATGAAATGCGCACCAACTGCCGATAGATGTCTGCGATGAAAGCATTCGGCGCCAATCTATCCCAGGGCTGGCGCAGCCGCGCAATCATGAAGCCGATAAAGACAACCAGCGCGAAGGCGCAGAAGGCGATAAGCGCCAAAGGCAGGAAGATGATGAATTGGTCCAATCGAGATTGGAAACGTTCGACTGTTGGGTTTAGTCGTCGGACTAATTCCGCAGTTTCCGTCACTTCATTCTTAACGGCAACAACGCCTTCGATGCGGTTCGCGAGAGGGGTCAGTTCGGTTGCTTCTGCCGTCGAAGCTGTCGTCCCGCGAAACGTAACGACCCCATCGCTCACCACGACTGTCACATCTTCGTAGTTCCCCAACTCGCCAAGGATTTCCCGAATCCGGTTCGCAATCTCAGCGTCGAGTTGTTCAACATTCGTGGTCGCGATCGGACCGTCTGCGGTTTGAGAATAGCTCGGATCGAAAAGTGCCGCCCAAGTAAGAAGGGCGAAGATAAAAATACGCATGAATTCACCTGTCTTTGAGCGGAAGCCTAGTGACTCAGCCAGCCTCTGCAAAGGTTGTTTCTACCTAGGAAGAAACTTGTTCTCTCAGGATCGAAGCGGTGAGCGAAATCATCAAGTAGACGCCTGAAAAGATGAGGAACGCCAGAAGCGTATTCTGGAACGCCTTAGGATATGTCGCCTCATCCGGCGCAACCGGTTCGACGCCTAGCGACAAATACCTTACTTGGCGGTTTGCTTCGATTTGCGCGGTTTCCATTTGGGTCAGCGCTTGCTGAACCAACATCGTTTGGAACGTGTAGTTTTCTTCTGCCAAGCGCAATTCGGTGTTGCGAGACGCGAGAGAGCTTTCGCTGTTGTTTGCATTGGTCATTTGAGCGCGAATGTCGGCGATCAGCCCTTCGATATTAGCGATTTGCCCTCTTATTGCAGAGACCTGCGCCTCGTTTGGGCGCGCCACATTTAGGCGCTCTTGCAATGTTAGTTGCAACCGCTGTCGGTCTGCTTCCAGCGTGCTGATTTGGCCAAGGAGTGCCGCGGTTTCCGCGCCTGGATCAATGATTTCGAATTCTTGCTGGATGGCCAGCCATTCAGACAGCGCTTCGGCGCGCCTAGCTTCTGCGGCTTCATAGCTTGCGCTCGCACCGCTCATTTGGTCCTCACGTAAGCGTTGGGTCAGTTGATCAACCTGCTCTTCCGCATACCCGATCAATGCTTCTGAAAAGAGCTGTGATGTCTCGGGATCGGCAGCGATGACCTCCATCTTAAGAATGCCTTCCGTTGGGTCGTATCCTATCTTCACCTTGTCCGCATAAACAGAAAATGCTTGTTCGTTTGAGGCATCCGCTGGCAGCCTTTGGATCGCATCAATCCTGTCCTGACTGAAATGTTGTTTGAACCCATGCTCTTCCTCAAGCCGTAACATCGCCGCGCGGGAGGTGAGGTAGGATTGCACTGTAATGCTATCTTGCTGATTGGCGATGGATGTCCCTTGGAACAGCCCGCCAAGACCGCCCGCACCGGCGCCGGAATCCGCTGTTTGGATCACAAATTCAGACTTCGTCGAATACATCGGTGTTGCGACTGTGAAAAAATACCAACCGACCAGAGCGGTGGGGAGCAGAACAAAACAGGCAAGCCTCGTGAACAGCAGCGCGAGCTTTTTGCGTCGCCTTGCCGCGATTTGTTTTTGGATCGTTGTAATCTCAACGTTTCGGCGCTCTGAAGGAGAGAGGGTCTGTGTTGACGGAAGGTTCTGCCCTGCCGCAGGAACGGTTTGGGGGAGTTGCTGAGACGGTGCTTTTTGGGAGGCCGTCGTCCCGTCAGGCTGAACCAACTCTAAGAGCGCTTCACGCTCGAATGGATCTAGACCGGCTTCGCGCAATTGACGCACAGCATCGAAGTCGGACGTGACTGCCATGCCCTTTTTCTGTGCCAATCGTCGCGCGACCCGTAGTTGGCGTCCGGTGATCCCTTCACGGCGTATCGCGTCGATCTCTTTTTGGATGTCGACGGATGTCTTTTCGGTGGGTTGGGCCTGTTCCGTTACTGGTACGGACTCCTGTTCGACAGGCTTCTGCGCGGCACCCGTTTTATTGCGGCGAATGCGAAATTTTTTAGCCTTGGGTTTGGTAGTCATAAAGCTGCTTTGCCTCTTCCAAGGTGTCGAACATATGCAAATAGCCGTCTTTAAGAACAGCTGCATTCTTAGCGAACCGTTCTAGTGTAGCAGGCTGGTGCGACACAATGATGATGGTGGTAGTTTCTAGCCGTTCGCGCAATAAGTCGCCGGCTTTTTTGTTAAATTCGACGTCGGTCGTTTGCGGCATGCCTTCGTCGATCAGGTAAATGTCAAAGTCCAAAGCCAACAAAAGCGCAAAGGTCAAACGAGCACGCATTCCTTGGCTGTAAGTGCCGACGGGCATGTCAAAATATTCTTCGATCCCGCAAAGCCATCTACAAAACGCCTCTACATAGTCGGGATCAAGACCATACAGACGCGCGATATAGCGGCTGTTTTCCATGCCCGTAAGCTTGTTGATCACACCGCCCATGAACCCAAGCGGAAAGGATATTTTACAGTTTCGATAAATGTTCCCTTCGTCGGGCTTCTCTAGACCCGCCATCATATTGATGAGAGTTGTCTTGCCGGTTCCGTTCGGGGCCAGGATGCCAAGCGAATTTCCCAATTCGACGCGGAAAGACACGCGGTCAAGGATCACCTTCCGCTGTGTGCCCGTCCAAAAGGACTTGCTGACATTCTCAAATTCCAGCATTTGGTCCTGCGTCGTTTGCCTGCACCCTCCCGTATCGATGACACAAAAGGGTTAACAGCCGTTGTTCGGCTGCATTGTTTGACGCAACTATGGACTAACTCTTTTGCAAAAGACAGATCAGGCCAAGATTTTTGGCCTGATTGATCATTTATCAGCCTTCTTGCTTTTGAACGCGCGTCACTTTGCCCGCAATGATACTCAGAATGGCAGCGGCAAAACTGAACAAGGCACCCATCTTAGCGGCTTCCTGAACCGGGATATCCCCCAGCATGACAGAGCTGTCGAAGGCAACCGAGGCGATGAACAGCGAAACCGTAAAGCCAATCGCAGAGACACAGCCAACAACAAATAGATCAACCACCCGCATACCTTGAGGCAGTCCCAACTTCATCGGACCTGCAGCGATCCAGCCAAATAGGAGTACGCCGAGCGGTTTACCGATCATTAGGCCCGCAAGTACAAGCCAGGTCGGGGATCCGATAGATGAGAATTCGACACCGGCGTTGAGCAAACCAAAGAAGAATAGAACGATCTCAACAGGATGCTTTAGCAAATGCTCACTGTGGTTGAGCAAGTCCGTGAGGTACTGTTCAGCCTCGGAGAAGATACCAAAGGCACGATCCGCATGTGGAATGGTCGGGACAATGGGCAACAGGCCAAGGGCAGGGTGAATGCCTGCTTCTTGGAAGCCGTACCAGCTCGAGCAGCCGGCGATGAGGTAAGGCCAAAACGACAGTCTTTTGCGGACCCAGGTGGAGGTTGGGCGCGTTTCTTTGCCGCGGTCCATAATCTGGGGCAGACGGTTGAACAGGAAGTAAACTGCGATTGCTGACCCAAGCGAGAGCAAGAGCCATTCGGGAGCCAATTCACCTGAGGGATAAAATACAGCCAGAATGATCAAACCCGCGGCGTCATCTGCGATCGCCAGAAGCAGCAAGAAACGTACCGCGGGATGGCCTGCGCCAAAGACCAAACGACCGACCAGATAACTGAACGCAATGTCCGTTGCTGTGGGAATAGCCCAGCCTCGGGCCACTGCATCGTATGTCTCCGATCCCAAGAAATAAGCCAAGCCCAAATAGACGGTGATTGGGCCAGCCATGCCTCCAACGGTTGCAAATAAAGGCGTGGCGGCCTTTCGACCGCGCAATGATCCATTCTTAAGGATTACCGCTTCCCAGACTTCTTTCGCCGCGATGGCAAAGAAGAAGGCCATAAGAACGTCGTTGACCAAATAGTGGAAGCTCAGAACTTTTTCGGTCGATACTTCCGTCATGCCGTAGTCGGCACCGTAACTTTTGAGCCAGTAACTGGCCTCAACCCCGACCCAATTGTTCAGCCAGAGTGGATACTCAACCACGATGTGATAACTATGAGCATCGATGTTCGCCCAGACCAAAGCAATCAACGCCCCAAGGATGAGCAAAATCGAGTAGTTGGTCACAAAGTTCCAGACGCGATACATGCTGTTCCCCCTTAGGCTTCTGGCTGAGCCTAATTCAAAGGTAAGATGCCTTCAACAAAGAAGCCGTGCTCGTTAAAGTTCGTAGGTCACCTATGTGTCGGTGACACACCGGAGGCACGTTTGAACACAGAGCAAGACTTTTCAGAACTTCTGAAACGCATGAGCGCGTGTACGATCTGTGACGGCTTGGAACTGGGCCCAAATCCTATCTTTCAGATTGATCAGAAAGCAAAAATTCTGATTGTCGGGCAAGCCCCTGGGCGGATCACACACGCAAGAAATCGCCCCTTCGATGACCCGTCAGGAGATCGTTTGCGTAGATGGCTCGGTGTTGATCGAACAACTTTCTATAATGACCCAAGGATGGGGATTTTCCCAATGGGTTTATGCTTTCCCGGTGGTGGCAAGGGAGGTGACGCGCCGCCTCGGAAAGAATGCGCTGATACTTGGCGATTGCCGGTGCTGTCCCATTTGCGGCAGATTGAGCTGACTATCCTAATGGGGCGCTATGCTATCGATTGGCATGCTCCGGAACACAAGCGCGCTTCTGTCGCTGACGCCGTGTCCTCCATTGACACTGCGACGGCCAAGAGCATCATCCTTCCGCATCCAAGTCCGCGCAATATGCGTTGGTTTAAGAACCATCCGTGGTTCGAGGCAGAGGTCATCCCGGCATTGCAAAAACGAGTTGCGGCGATCTTGTCGCCTTGAAGTCCGCTATTTGCCGCAGTACGCGACGGACAATCTGAATAGAGGGCACGATGACCGAGACAGAGATTGATAAAGCGCATGCCGACATGTCCGCCAATCCAGAAGATGATGCGGCGCGTTTGCGTTTTTACGAGCGTATCGCGGATTCTGAACTTTATCTCCTTCTGGCTGGAGAGCCTGACGGCGATCAGGTGTCGCCGGAATTGTTCGACGTCAAAGATCAAAAGTTTGCGCTGGTTTTCGATCGTGAGGAGCGTTTATCGAGTTTCGTCGGCCGCGCCGCCCCTTATGCTGGTTTGCCCGGGCGTGGGCTGATCCAAATGTTGGATGGGCAAGATGTCGGGCTTGCCCTTAACCTAGAAGTGGCCCCATCTGCCATGCTAATTCCGCCGGATGCCGTCGATTGGCTCGCGGAGACTCTCCGTAACGCGCCTGAGGAAACCCAAGGGACTCTTTCCGAACTTCGGTCTCCGGGTTCTTTGCCCGAAGAAGTCGTGACCGGCCTTGACCGAAAACTGGCCATCGCCGCTGGTCTGGCATCCCATGCCTACCTCGCGGGGGCAGTCTACAAAGAGGGCGGAGTGGGTCATATCCTTGCATTCGTTGATGCGCGCGACGGGGCAGAGAAGGCATTGGCCCATGCTGCCGGCGAAGCGCTCACCTTTTCGGGTATTGAAGCGGGAACGATTGATGTGATGTTCGTCTCTGCGGGCGACGAAGTGGCCGACATCCTGCAACGCGTCGGATTGCGATTTGATTTGCCAGTGCCAGAACAACCGACCCTGCCGGGCGCACCCGGAATGGACCCCGCAAAACCTCCGAAACTGACCTAATACCCCGCCTGTCTGTCTACGACATGTAAGAACGGCTCCCCCCGTTCGCCCCGTGTGATTTGTTGGGCGATCACTTGCGACGCCGTGTCAGCGCGTGTGGTGCTTGCGATATGCGGTGTCACGGTGACATTCGGATGGGACCAATAGGGGTGATCTGTTGGTAGTGGTTCGACGTCAAAAACATCCAATGTCGCATGGCCCACTTGCCCACTGTCGAGCGCAGCCAGTAGGGCATCGTCGTCGATCAAAGGTCCACGACCGGGGTTGATAACGAAAGCGCCTTTCGCCAGTAAGCCAAGCGTTTCGGCGTACAAGACATGTCGTGTGTCAGGCGTATCGGGCAAAAGGAGGATCACCACCTCAGTCCCGCTCAACGCATCCCGCAACCCATAATCGCCGCTGAAACACTCGATATTTTCGATTTGTTTGGGGGAACGGCTCCAGCCCCTTACTGGAAACCCCAAACCATGCAGAGCCTGCCCGCAGGCTGCGCCCAAAGCGCCAATGCCGAGAATGGTGACAGGGCGTTGTGCCGCAATCGGCGGATAGACCGTATCGCGCCAAACGCCATCTTGCTGCATGATATGCGCATCCATCCCAAGGTGGTGGCGCAGCGTATGGCCAACGACCCATTCCACCATGCCGGCGGTTAACCCGTGATCGACCATACGAAGGAGAGGTTGCGTCAACGTCTCATTTCCAACAACCGTCTCAACCCCCGCCCACAAACTCATGACGGCTTTGGTTTTCGTGTAGGGCCGGAAATCGCTCACAGGTCCATTTGGGGCAAAGACGATGTAGTCGACCTCTGCAGGATCGTAATCACGAGAGAGGTCGACATCCAAGCCTTCGCTTTCAAAGGCGGCCATCAGAGTTTCTTGATACTCTTCCCAAGCAGCAGGCTTGGCCGAAAACATAACTTTCAACATCAACGCGGCCTATGGACGTGTGCGGATTGAACAAGCCCGAAGGCGACCATCAAGACCAACATGGCGGACCCCCCATAGCTAACCAAGGGCAACGGCACCCCAACCACAGGAGCCAAGCCAGTCACCATGGCCATATTCAGGGCGAAGAACAAAAAGAACGTCATGGCTATGCCCAAGGTCAAAAGGGATGCGAAGCGATCTCGGTTGTTAACAGCCGAAACGATGCAGAACAAAATGATAAGCAGATAGAGGATCAATAGACCCATCGCACCTAGAAAACCAAATTCTTCTGCGAGCGTCGTGAAGATAAAGTCGGTGTGCTTTTCGGGCAGGAAATTCAACCGGCTTTGCGTCCCTTGCATAAACCCGCGACCGGTCCAACCGCCTGAGCCGAATGCGATTTTGGCTTGGGTGATGTGATAACCCGCCCCAAGCGGATCGTTTGCTGGATCAAGGAAAGTGTCGATCCGCCGGTACTGATAATCCTGCAAGATTTGGTAGGGCGTCCCTCGGGATTGGAATACGGCGAACACCAAGGAAACCCCCGATAAGATGACCGTTGCAAAGTATGCCCAATGTACGCCGGCGAAGAACATCATCGCCCCGCCGCCCGCCACCAAAAGGAGCGATGTTCCCAAATCGGGCTGCGCCAAAACGAAATAGGTCGGTAGCATGATCAGGAAAACTGGGATCAAAACGTAAAGAGGATGCGATGTCTTTTTTGCAGGCAGCCAGTCGTAGTAGGCAGCCAAGATCATAACCATTGTGATTTTGGCCATTTCAGAGGGCTGGAGGTCCATAAATCCAAGGTCTAACCAACGTTGAGACCCGTTACGCTCAACGCCAACAAATTCCACTGCAACCAGCAAGGCGATTGAGACCAAATAGGCCACCACCGACATGTTGCGCCAAAACCAAATCGGAACCATGGCTACGATCAACATCAGGGCTAGACCTGCGGCGAAGCGTTCCATCTGAGGTTCCATCCACGGCTGGGCCGACCCTCCGGCAACGGAAAACAACATTAAGAAACCGAAGGAGGCGACCGCGATCAACAGCATGATCACTGGCCAGTTGAGGTACAACAGCTTCCGAAATCCCGTTGGGACGTATTTGGTGTTGTACTCTAAATAGCTCATTTAGGCGCGGTCCTGCGTCTTTCGACCGGGCACGACGAAATCTCTGATGCGTCTTTGTTGTTCTTCAATCTCTGGTCGCGCGGCTGTTGGATATGCGTCTAGAGGCGGTGTGCCTCCATATAGGGCTTGAAGGGTAATGTCCCGCGCGATTGGGGCCGCTGCACGAGAGCCGCCGCCGCCGTGTTCCACGACAACGGCAATCGCAAAACGAGGGTTTTCGACCGGTGCGAAATCAACAAATAACGCGTGATCTCGGCGTTCCCAAGGCAGGTCTTCGTTTTTTGTCACGCCATTGGCACGTTCTTCTTCGGTGATCCGGCGCACCTGACTGGTGCCCGTCTTTCCCGCCATCTGCATCCCGTCTGCCACGATCCGACTGCCATAGGCTGTCCCGCGGCGATGGTTGGACACATCAACCATGGAAGCGCGGATGCGGCGCAATGAATTTTCATTCAGTCCGAGGCTTTCGCCTAAACCGCTTGGTGTCTCGATCCCGTCGATGGATTTGATCAAGCGAGGTGTCACCTCCCGCCCGGTCGCGATCCGAGCGGTCATCACAGCGAGTTGCAAGGGAGACGCCAAAACATAACCCTGTCCGATGGACGCGTTCACCGTGTCACCGATCCGCCAGTCTTCATTGCGCACGCGTTTCTTCCAGTCTTTGTCTGGCGCAAGCCCTGACGCGACAGCAGACAAAGGAAGATCGTGGCGCACACCAAGGCCCAGCTTGCGTGCCATCGCCGCCATCTTATCAATCCCGACACGTTGTGAGATGTCATAGTAATAGCAGTCGCAGCTCTGTTTCAGGCTTTCGTGCAGGTTGATATTCCCATGGCCCGCACGTTTCCAACAGTGGAATCGGGTGCTGAAAACATCTGTAAAGCCCGGGCAATAGACTGTCTCTTCGGCATCAACCACGCCGTCTTCTAACGCGGCAAGAGCCGTTATCATCTTGAAAGTAGACCCGGGCGGGTAGGTGCCCTGAACCGCCTTTGCGGCCAGTGGTCGGTATTTGTTTTCGTTCAAATCGCGCCAGTCTTTGGTCGAGATGCCACGGACAAATAAGTTTGGATCAAACGTCGGCGCCGATGCGATCGCCCGCAGATCACCGTTCTCCAGATCAATCACGACTGCCCCTGCGCTTTCGCCGTTAAGGCGCGCTTGAACGTAGCTTTGTAAATCGGCATCGATGGTCAGTTGAATATCTTTGCCGCTTTCACCCTCCGCACGGTCCAACTCCCGCATGACACGGCCCAGAGCGTTCACTTCAATGCGTTTTGTGCCGGCACTGCCGCGAAGTGTCTGCTCTTCTTTTGCTTCAACGCCTGTTTTACCGACCTGAAACTTCGGAATTTGAAGCAAAGGATCGTTGTCTTCGGAAAGATACCCTTGGCTTAGGTCGTAATCACTGACCGGGCCGACATAGCCAACAACATGGCTGAGGTCCGCGCCAAAGGGATAAACGCGGCTTAACCCCACTTCCGCGGAAATTCCCGGCAGGGCAGGCGCGTTTACATTGATTTGCGCAACATCATCCCACGCCAAGCGGTCGGCAATCGTCACGGGCACAAAGGGCGACCGGCGGTTAATTTCCTCCACCGCGCGGGCGATGGTTTCAACAGGGATATCCACGATCTCAGTCAGTTTGGCCAACACGGCCTCAACATCGCCGGCGTCTTCCCGAACCATGACGACACGGTAGTTCTGTTCATTGTCGGCGATGGGCTGGCCATTGATGTCAAAGATCAACCCACGAGACGGCGGCAAAAGGCGGATGTTGATCCGGTTTTCTTCGGCGAGCAGGCGGAACTGATCCGCTTGTTCAACCTGCATGGATTGCATTCGCCATCCCAGCAAACCGACAAAGCCCACCTGCGCCGAGCCAAGCAAAAGCGCGCGACGGCTGATCATCCGCTCACTAAATGCCTGATCTTTCGCAGGACGTTTCATAGACGATGCCCCAAACTATCAATTGCACCGGGTGTTGGTCTGCTTACTCCAAACAGATAGTGCGCCAAAATCGCGACAACAGGGTAGCTCAAAATAGTTATCGCCATCTGGATTAAGGTTAGACCCAAAGGAGGTGCAGGGGTGAGCGCCACGAATAAGATTGCGCGATAGGCCAACGTGATTGCGACGATCCCAAGCGCTATTGAACCCCACTCAAGCGCGGCTGGTGCATTGCGAAGTTGGTTGGCGCGTTTACGCAGCGACTCTGTCAGGATGATAACCAAGGCCGTCCAAAGGCCTGGAGGCCTTTGGAACAAAAGGTCTGTCAGAAAGAAAAGTGCGGCAATTGCGATAACTGGCGTGTAGTCCGGCCGCCGCGCAACCCAAATCAATGTCACCAAAAGCAAAAGATCCGGCCAAGGAATGATCTCAGGCCGCGCGTCTAGGGGCATCAATTGAAGAAAAATCAAAAGGAAACAAATGCCGACGTAGACAGCGCGGCCGATCCAGATCTGCATGTTCGGAGTTTCAGCCATCTGTCGCCTCGGCTGTTTCTTCCAGAGCGTCTTCAATCAGGGCATCAACCTCGTCGGTCGCAAGCAGCCCGCCGGGATCTTCGATAACTTCATGCGGTTGCGCCCGTAGCACTCGTAGGAACTCAAGACGCTCATAGTCGGCGGACAGACGAACACGCAATCTATTGTCCGTCCCAAGTGCGACTTGTCCGACCAGCAAATCCGACGGGAAGACGCCACCATCGCCAGAAGAGATGACACGGTCACCTGGGCGGACCAAACCGGGGTCCTCAATAAAGTCCAAGAGGGGGTTCAAAGTGTTATCTCCCGCCAAAATAGCCTTCTGGCCACTTGGCTGGATCGTCACAGGGATACGGCTGGAAGTGTCGGTCAAAAGGATCACGCGGCTGGTATCCTGACCGACCCCACTGATCCTACCTACAAGGCCGATCCCGTCCATGGTCGGCCAGCCGTCGATGATCCCATCACGCGCACCAACGTTGATCAGCACCGACTGACGGAAGGGCGATCCACTATCTGTTACAACCACGCCAGTGATATAGGTCAGCTTCGGATCAAGGCTGACCTTGTTTAGATCCAGCAAACGCGCGTTTTCCTGTTCAAGCTGAAGCGCCGCCTCTTTCCACGCCTTCATCTGCTGCAGCTCACGACGCAGGTTGTCGTTCTGTTCCGCCAACTGTTGATAGCTCTGAAAGTCTCGCACCAGATCGATGGCACCTGTCACCGGCGCCATGGCCCAATCGAAGGACGGCACGACTTCATCGATCACTGCCGCTCGGAAGCGTTCAACCCGTGGGCTGTCGATCCGCCAAACCAAAAAGATGCCCAACAACAAAAACACAAAGAGCCCGACCAGCAGTCTGCGGATCGGGCCGATGAAATCTTCGCTTTTGTTGTCGCGTGCCAAGGTCAGATGTCCTCGGTCCTGTTAAAATCGGCGGTTAGCTTTCGTAGTCTATCACATGACGCAGCTGTTTTTCATACTCTAGCGCCTTGCCGGTGCCCAAAGCCACACAATTGAGCGACTCGTCAGCAACCGAAATAGCGAGGCCGGTCTGTTCGCGCAGGGCAAGATCGAGCTGTCCAAGCAGCGCGCCACCACCCGTCAACATGACACCACGGTCGACAATGTCGGCTGCAAGATCAGGCGGGGTGGCTTCCAACGCGGTCATCACAGCTTCGCAAATTTGCTGCACAGGCTCTGCTAGGGCTTCAGCCACTTGGGCTTGTGAAATTTCAGTTTCTTTCGGGACACCGTTCAGAAGGTCACGGCCACGGATGTGCATTGAACTGCCGCGCCCATCGTCGGGCATACGGGCAGTACCGATCGACGTTTTGATCCGCTCGGCTGTGGATTCACCGATCAGAAGGTTATGCTGGCGGCGGAGATAGTTGACGATCGCCTCGTCCATACGGTCGCCACCAACGCGGACTGAACGCGCGTAAACAATATCGCCGAGGGACAGAACGGCCACTTCGGTCGTACCGCCGCCGATGTCCACGACCATGTTACCGGTTGGGTCAGTGATCGGCATCCCTGCGCCAATAGCAGCGGCAATGGGTTCTGCAATCAGCCCAGCGCGGCGCGCACCTGCGGACAATACGGATTGGCGGATCGCACGTTTCTCAACCGGCGTCGCACCATGTGGAACACAAACAATAATCTTTGGTTTGGAGAATGTGGAACGTTTCGCCACTTTGCGGATGAAGTGCTTGATCATCTCTTCCGCTGTGTCGAAATCTGCAATTACGCCATCCCGCATCGGACGGATCGCCTCAATGCTACCCGGTGTCCGGCCCAACATCATCTTGGCGTCTTCGCCCGTCGCCAGAACTTTCTTCTGACCGTCTTTGACGTGGTAGGCCACCACAGACGGTTCTGACAAAATCACCCCTTTGCCTTTCACGTAGACAAGAGTGTTTGCCGTGCCGAGGTCAATCGCCATGTCGGACGAAAATAGACTGCCGAAAATTGCCATATGAGGGTGTTCCCGTTCCCTAAACTGAGCTGGCTCGCGATTCTGACGATCCGCAAGGCCGAACCTTCTTATAAAGGGAGGATGGGATTGGTGAAAGGGTTCTTTCCGTGACGTTCAGCGCAAAAGTGCCTGTTGTGAAAATCGAACATTTCTTGAGCGCTTACGATGGCTAATTTTGCATAGCCTGTTAGTTTTTCTACATTTCTGAGGGAATTGGGCTCCAACCTTCCAATCGAAGCCGAGTTTAGGTGTCGTTAAGCGTCGACATCCTTATAGCTTACGCCTTTGGTGTCGTAGCCAGGTTCTGACTTCTCGCGGCGGACCAACAATCGATTCAGAGCGTTGATGTAAGCCTTCGCACTTGCCACAACTGTATCCGTATCTGCCGATTGGCCAGTCGCGATCCGACCCTCTTCCTCCATTCGGACGGATACGGTCGCTTGCGCGTCTGTCCCTTCTGTCACGGCGTGTACCTGATAAAGCTGCAGGCGGGCGTTGTGCTCGACCAGAGTTTTCACGGCTTGGAAGGTCGCATCAACGGGGCCGTCGCCCGTTGTCGTGATGCTTTTCTCTTCACCGTCAATCTCCATCACCATTTCGGCGGATTGCGGTCCGTCAGTGCCGCAAACAACGCGCAGTGACTTGAGTTTCAAGCGATCTTCTGCGTCTTCATTTGACCGCATCAAGGCGATCAAATCGTCGTCGTAGACTTCTTTCTTGCGGTCAGCCAAATCCTTGAAACGGACAAACACGTCTTTCAACTGGTTGTCGGCCAGATCGTAACCAAGCGCTTCCAATTTCGACCGCAGCGCCGCGCGGCCGGAATGTTTGCCCAAGGGCAGAGACGTTCCAGAAAGGCCGACGTCCTGTGGGCGCATGATTTCAAAAGTTTCAGCGTTCTTCAGCATCCCGTCTTGGTGGATGCCACTTTCATGGGCAAAGGCGTTTTTGCCGACGATTGCTTTGTTGAACTGAACCGGGAAGCCGGAGACTGTCGCCACGCGACGCGAAATGTTCATGATCTTGGTTGTGTCGATACCGGTGGCATATGGCATAATGTCATGCCGAACTTTCAGCGCCATCACGACTTCTTCCAACGCCGTATTCCCCGCGCGTTCGCCTAAGCCGTTGATTGTGCATTCAATTTGCCGCGCGCCACCCTCAACAGCGGCCAGAGAATTCGCTGTCGCCATGCCAAGGTCATTGTGGCAGTGGGTTGCAAAAATGATATCATCGGCGCCGGGCACTTTTTCGATCAACATGCGGATCAGGTCGGCGGATTCGACCGGTGCAGTGTAGCCAACTGTATCGGGGATGTTGATCGTCGTGGCACCTGCCTTGATCGCAATTTCAACAACCCTGCACAGGTAGTCTTCTTCCGTCCGCGTTGCATCCATCGGTGACCATTGCACATTGTCGCAAAGGTTGCGGGCGTGAGTGACCGTGTCGTGAATTCGTTCCGCCATTTCGTCTTGATTGAGGTTTGGGATCGCACGGTGCAGGGGCGAGGTGCCGATAAACGTGTGAATACGGGGCGATTTTGCGTGTTTCACAGCTTCCCAGCAGCGGTCGATGTCTTTGTAGTTGGCGCGTGCCAAACCGCAGATCGTGGAGCTTCTCGCCTGCTTGGCAATCTCTGTCACCGCGGCGAAATCGCCTTCTGAGGCAATCGGAAACCCGGCCTCGATAATGTCGACGCCCATGTCGTCCAGCATCTCTGCGATTTCGAGCTTTTCCTCATGCGTCATCGTCGCACCAGGGGATTGCTCGCCGTCACGCAAGGTAGTGTCGAAAATTAGTACTTGGTCAGTCATTTTATGTGGTCCTTAGCTTTTTGAGATGTTTGGCGCTGATCCCCTCTGAGCGGTCGCGCCAAGAAGGCACGCTCAGAGGCTGCTAAGGAGTAGCTCTGTTAGGGCCAGCGCGGGTGCTGGTGTGATTTTCGCCTTCGTCGACATGAGCGCGACTATAGCGTCGGTTTTTCTGGGGGAAAGAAGTTTTTTCGTGGGCTCTGCCCACACCCGAAGTATTTTTGCTCAAAAGAGAATGAGGGTGGTCGAGAGGAACGTGCCGCCTAGGTAGCCATTCATGAAAAGAGCACTTTGTATTGGCGCCTCTGGCGGGATTGGACAGGCTTTGGTTGCAGAGCTTGGTCTACGAGGGTTTAAGGTTGATGGACTGTCTCGGCAGGCGGATGGGCTCGACATCACGGATGCCATGTCGGTGGAGGGGGTGTTGTCGAAAGTGTCGGGGGTGTATGATGTTGTGTTTTTGGCGACAGGAATTTTGACGTCGGAGCGAGCGCGACCTGAGAAGGCACTATCAGCGATAACAGAAGAGCAGATGTCTGAGGTCTTTGCCGTGAATGCGATCGGGCCTGCGTTGGTCTTGGGGCGTTTGGGACGGTTGTTGAGCAAGGAGACCCCCGCACGGATTGGTGTGTTGTCGGCGCGGGTAGGGTCGATTGGCGATAATCGGATTGGTGGATGGCACAGTTATCGGGCCTCAAAAGCGGCAGTGAACCAGATCGTGCGGGGGGCGGCGATTGAATTTGCGCGGACACATAAGGGATCGGTTTGCGTCGCATTGCATCCAGGTACAGTGGAGACGCCTTTTACTGCCAACTACGCGGGGCGCCATAAGACGATGCCAGCAAGTGAAGCGGCGGGGGCGTTGGTCGATGTGTTGTTTGGCCTGTCGCCTGAACAGAGCGGTGGGTTTTTCGACTACGCAGGCAAAGAGGTGCCTTGGTGAGATTGGTCCTTGTTTTGGGGGATCAACTCTCCCCGAATTTGTCAGCATTGCGAACCGCCAATAAAGCCACCGATGTGATCATCATGGCAGAGGCCTTGGGCGAGGCCAACTATGTGCGGCATCATCCGAAAAAGATCGCATTGATTTTCGCAGCGATGCGAAAGTTTGCGGCGCAGTTGCGCGGTGAAGGGTGGCAGGTTCGGTATTCGAAGCTTGACGATGAGGATGCTCCGCAAACACTTAACGAAGCCTTATTGCAGGGAGCGGAAGCTGTCGGTGCGACAGAGGTGATCTGCACCGAGGCGGGCGAGTGGCGGGTGATTGATGCTTTGGCAGAGTTGCCTTTGACCGTGACCACTTTGTCGGACGATCGCTTTCTGTCGTCACATCAGGAATTTGAAAGTTGGGCCGAAGGGCGCAAGCAATTGAGGATGGAGTATTTCTATCGCGATATGCGTCGCAAGACCGGTTTGTTGATGGAGGGCGATCAGCCTGCAGGTGGGCAGTGGAACTATGATCATGACAACCGCAAAGCACCGCCTAAGTCTTTAGACTTTGAGGGGCCTTTTCGATTTGAACCGGATGCAGTGGTTCGAGAGGTTCTGGACCTTGTGGCTAAGCGCTTTGGGGAGAATTTTGGCACGTTGGAGCCGTTTTGGTTTGCAACGGACGCCCTGCAGGCACAGGCGCATTTCGACCATTGGATCGCGACCGGTTTGGCAGGGTTTGGCGACTATCAGGATGCGATGCTTTTGGGGCAACCGCATTTGTATCACGCGCACATCGGGATGTATTTGAACATCGGTCTTCTTGATCCGTTAGAGGTGTGTCAAGCGGTTGAAAAGGCTTGGATAGAGGGGTTTGCGCCGCTCAATGCGGTTGAGGGTTTTATCCGTCAGGTGATTGGGTGGCGGGAGTATATTCGCGGCATCTATTTCTTGCAGGGGCGGGATTACACGACGCGCAATGACCTGGGTCATACCCGCGATTTGCCTGCCAGCTTTTGGGGGCAAAAGACGTGGATGGCTTGTATCGAAGCGGCTGTCGGGCAGACACAAGAAGAAGCTTATGCGCATCACATTCAACGTCTGATGGTGACAGGGAATTTCGCGCTGCTGGCGGGCGTTGATCCGCATCAGGTGCATGAGTGGTATCTGGCTGTGTACGCAGACGCGTTTGAATGGGTTGAAGCACCAAATGTCATCGGGATGAGCCAGTTTGCCGATGGTGGGATTGTTGCGTCGAAACCCTATGTCAGCAGCGGAAATTACATCGACAAGATGTCGAATTACTGCAAGTCCTGTTCCTACAAGGTGAAACAGAAAACCGGGCCGGATGCCTGCCCGTTTAATCTGCTTTATTGGCATTTTTTGGATCGCCATTCGGAAAAATTCAGGGCCAATCCGCGGATGGGAAATATGTATCGCGTTTGGGATCGGATGGACGAAGACAGGCGTGCTCAGGTTTTGTTAGATGCCGATAATTGGTTGGCAAAGCTGGATGCGGGCGAGGTGGTTTGACGGCCCAAAGCCCAATAAAACCTTGTACACCGTGCGTACACACACCGTACACAGGCTGTACATACTGAATGGCTTACTGATCTTCGGTTTGCGTCGGAGCCGGAGTTGTGGTGCCACCAGGCAAAAGTGCTCCATCTGCCCATTCGCCAGTGGCTTGTTCGCCGGTTGCATAGCGCATTGTTCCGGGCCCTTGTCTGCGGCCGCGCAGGAATGTGCCCTCGTAGACGTCGCCATTGGTATAGGTCGCGACACCCGTTCCACTGATTTCGCCCTCGAGCCAATCGCCGACATAGGTGAAGCCGTCTGGCAATGTGATGCTGCCAGTACCATGACGTTGGCCATTCATGAACCCGCCTTCATAAACCGTGCCGTCGGCATAAGTGGCAACACCTTGCCCGTTGCGTTGCCCCTCGGCCCAATCACCAACGTAGGTATACCCGTCGGAGTAGGTCATTTTGCCAGTGCCATGGTTCTTGGCGTTGAGGAAATCGCCTTCATAGACAAGACCATTGGCATAAACGGCTTTGCCAGGGCCGTTGATGACACCGTTTTGCCAACTGCCTTCATAGCTGGACCCGTCAGCGTAGGTGATTTTGCCTTCGCCGTCTGCGAGGTCGGATTTGAATGAGCCGACGTAGACCGATCCGTCTGGATAAGTCACTTCGCCTTGGCCGTCGATTTTACCGTCGACCCAAGACCCGGCGTAAAAGTAGCCGTCGGTGCCGCGGAATGTGCCTTGGCCGTGGCGGCGGTCGGCATCAAAACCGCCGATATACATGTCGCCGTTGGCATAAGTGACGGAGCCGGAGCCTTGTCTTTGGCCGCCAAGAAGCGTGCCTTCGTAGACGTCGCCGTTGGGTTGGGTCAGTTTGCCTTCGCCTTCAATCTGCCCATCGACCCAAGATCCTTGGTAGATCAGGCCATCGGCCATGGTGATCTTGCCAAAACCGTCGCGTTCGCCGTTGGCCAGGTTTCCTTCATAGACAGACCCATCAGGATAGGTGATCTTGCCTTCCCCTTCCTTGACGCCATTGATCCACGGTCCTTCGTAGACGTAGCCACCAGGGCTGCGCAGGGTGCCAACACCGTTGTGCATGGCATTGCGGAATTCGCCCTCATAGCTCACACCATTGGCATAGTTCGCGATGCCACGGCCCGTGATGTTGCCAGCAACCCAATCGCCTTCAAAGGTGCCGCCATCGGCGAAGGTGATCTTTCCGGTGCCGTCGGGCTTGCCGAGCGCGAATGTGCCTTCGTAGATTGAACCGTTTGGAAAACGGGCTGTGCCTTGGCCTCTGATTTCGCCTTCGAACCATTCGCCGGTGTATTCATATCCATTGGGCAGGCGGTATGTGCCCTGGCCATGCTGCTTGCCGTTCACAAAGGTGCCTTCGTAAACGCCGCCATCATCATATTGCTTGATTTCGATCGCTTGTGACAGAACGGGGCTGGCCATAACTGCGAGGCCGAGAGCCATACCAAGTGATGTTCCAAAGCGCTGCATGTGAATCCTCATTCCCGTTCCCGAAGAGTAGGTTAATCGAGGCGACCCACGCTGACAACGGGGTCAAACCGCGCATTCGGCTTTCCCTTGCCGTTCAGTCTGCTAAATCAGTCACGATCCTGTAAGGAACGCTGGAAATGGACAACTTTCGACTGACGATGGCACAGCTGAACCCCACAGTGGGGGATTTGGCGGGCAATTGTGCCAAGGCCAAGGCGGCTTGGGAAGACGGCAAGGCGGCGGGTGCCGATCTGGTGGCGCTGTCAGAGATGTTCGTGACCGGGTATCAGACGCAAGATTTGGTGCGTAAACCTGCCTTTGTGGCGGATGCTTTTGCGCATGTGGAACAGTTGGCGAAGGATTGCGCGGATGGTCCAATCCTGACGATTGGGGCGCCGTTTCTAAACGGAGAACGCTTGCACAATTCCTACTTCGTTTTGAAGGGTGGCGAGATTGCGAGCCGGATGGACAAGCATTTCTTGCCGAATTTCAATGTCTTTGATGAAGTGCGCTTGTTCAATCGTGGTGAAATTGCAGGGCCATTTGCGGTTGGGAACGATGGGCCGCGGTTGGGGTCTCCGATTTGCGAGGATGCCTGGTATCCCGATGTGTGTGAGGCGATGGTCGAGGCGGGGGCAGAGGTTTTGTTGGTGCCGAACGGATCGCCCTATTTCCGCGATAAATTCCCAATCCGTCTGATGAATATGGTCAGCCGTGTGGTCGAGAATGATGTGCCGTTGGTGTATCTCAATATGGTTGGCGGACAAGATGATCAGATGTTCGATGGTGGTTCGTTTGTTCTGAACCGCTCGGGCAAGTTGGCGGTGCAACTGCCGGTCTTTTATGAGGCTATCGTGCAGGTCGATTTTGTGCGCGGCGACGACGGTTGGGAAGCCAAGGAAGGCACCCGAGAGGTTTTTCCTGACAGCATCGAACAAGACTACCGTGCGATGGTGGAAAGCCTGCGCGATTATATGGGCAAGACCGGGTTCCAGAAGGTTTTGCTGGGGCTCTCTGGTGGGATCGACAGCGCGATTGTGGCGACGATTGCCGCTGATGCCTTGGGGCCGGAGAATGTGCGCTGTGTGATGCTTCCGTCAGAATACACTTCGCAAGGGTCTTTGGATGATGCGCAAGGCGTAGTGGATGCTTTGGGCTGCAAATTCGACACGGTGTCGATTGCGGGACCGCGGGCGGCGGTGACGGAGGCGCTTGCGCCTTTGTTTGAAGGGTTAGAAGAAGGTCTGACCGAGGAAAATATCCAGTCGCGCTTGCGCGGCCTGCTGTTGATGGCGCAGTCGAACAAGTTTGGCGAAATGCTGCTGACCACCGGTAATAAATCCGAGGTGGCCGTCGGATATGCGACGATCTATGGCGATATGTCAGGCGGGTATAACCCGATCAAAGACATGTATAAAACGCGGGTGTTTGAGACCTGCCGCTGGCGCAACGTAAATCACCGACCTTGGATGAAGGCGCCGGAAGGTGAGATGATCCCCGTTTCGATCATCGACAAACCGCCCTCGGCAGAGTTGCGTCCCGATCAGAAGGACGAGGACAGTCTGCCGCCTTACGATGTGCTGGACGGCATTCTGGAGATGCTGGTCGATCGTGAGATGTCTGTCGCGGATTGTGTTGAAGCTGGGTATGAGCGCGAGACCGTGAAGCGGGTGGAGCATTTGCTGTATATCAGTGAATATAAGCGGTTCCAGTCTGCCCCGGGCACGCGGTTGTCGGATCGTGCGTTCTGGTTGGACCGGCGTTATCCGATTGTGAACCGGTGGCGGGATAACAGCTGACGCTCGCGCTGCCGCGCATCGCCCCACCCGCCATCCCTATGGCGGTGCTGGCAATCTGTGGTAGAGTGCGACCATGGCAGAGAATAAGACCAAACCGACCGAAGTAAGCGTTGATGAATTCATCGCAAACGTCATGCCGGATCGAAGGCGAGAAGACGCCCTGATCCTAAACCAATTATTCAAGGACGTCACGGGGTGGCAGCCTCAGATGTGGGGGCCGACCATGATTGGGTATGGCTCCTACCATTATATCTATGACAGTGGTCGGGAGGGGGATGCCTTGGCCACGGGGTTTAGCCCGCGGAAGGCCAATCTCGTCCTTTATATTATGCCCGGGTATCAGGATTTCGGGCATATTCTCGATCAGCTTGGAAAGCACAAGCTCGGCAAAGCCTGTCTCTATATCAACAAATTGGCAGACGTGGATATCGATGTGGTGGCAGAGATTATTCGCGCAGGTGTGGACGATTTAGGAACCCGCTGGCCGATCACCCCAAGCTAAACTGGACAAACGGTCAAGAGCATGGTCAATGGCGCCCGATAGGAGACCATGATGACCACGACTCGTTTCGCCCCTTCGCCCACTGGTTGGCTGCATATCGGCAATCTGCGTGCTGCGCTGTTTAACTATGCGATTGCGCGGCAAGCGGGGGGTGAGTTCATCCTTCGGATCGACGATACCGATCCTGAACGCTCCAAAGAGGAATATGTCGAGGGGATCAAAGAGGATCTGACCTGGTTGGGTCTGACGTGGGACCGAATTGAACGCCAGTCTGAACGGTTGGACCGGTATGCGGCGGCGAAGGACAAGCTGATCGAGATGGGTCGGCTTTATGAGTGTTTTGAAACGCCAACGGAATTGGACTTGAAGCGCAAGAAGCAGCTGAATATGGGCAAGCCGCCCGTCTACGACCGCGCCGCCTTGGACCTGACGGAAGCGGAGAAAGACGCGTTTCGTGCCGAGGGCCGTAAGGGCCATTGGCGGTTTAAGCTGGATCACGCGCGGATTGAGTGGACAGACGGTATATTGGGCGACATCAGCGTTGATGCATCGTCAGTGAGTGATCCGGTATTGATCCGTGGCGATGGTCAGGTGCTGTATACGCTGGCGTCTGTTGTGGATGACACCGAGATGGGGATCACCGATGTGGTGCGTGGCTCGGACCATGTGACCAACACGGCGACGCAAATTCAGATGATCGAAGCGCTGGGCGGTGCGGTCCCTCGGTTTGCGCATCACTCGCTACTTACTGGCCCTCAAGGTGAGGCGTTGTCAAAGCGACTTGGCACGTTGGCCTTGCGTGATTTGCGTAAGAACGGTTTGGCACCAGAGGCGATCTTGTCCTTGATGGCGCGGTTGGGATCGTCCGATCCAGTTGAGCTGCGCGCGAATGTGCAAGAGGTTGTCGATGGGTTCAATCTGTCGAAATTCGGCTCGGCCCCGACAAAGTTTGATGCAGACGACCTTGGCCCGCTGACCGCGCGGCATTTGGCGACGCTGACGGCGGCCGATGTGGCGGAGGCTTTGGCGGGCGCGGGTGTTCCGGCCGAGGTGCAAGAGCCGTTCTGGGCTGTGGTGAAGGAAAACATATCGACGCTCGGCGATTTGCCGGAGTGGTGGGCGTTGTTCCGCGATGGTGCCACGGCTTTGGTCGATGACGAAGACAAGGATTTTGTTGCAACGGCGTTCGATTTGTTGGGGGAACCGCCCTACACGGATCAAACGTGGTCAGAGTGGACCGCGGCGGTGAAAGAGGCGACGGGCCGCAAAGGCAAGGGGCTGTTTATGCCTTTGCGCAAAGCGGTCACAGGGCGTCAGCGCGGGCCGGAGATGGCAGACGTGATGCCGTTGTTGCAGGTGAAGCCGCGGGTTTAGGGGGACGGACTAGTTGGCTGGGCGACTATTGAAATTTGCGTTTAGTTCAAATTAACCTCGGTCGGACAGTCGAGCATCAATTTCCTCCATTGTTTGGCAAGGGATTGAAAAGATTTCGCCATCAAGTGAATAGAATATTCGGTTACGATCTCTATCAAAGTCGAAGTCAGACCATTTCTGACGGGCTTCGCCCATCGACCTTGCAAACTCAAGTAGCTCCTGCCACTGGCCGTTTTTAACGCCAATTCGAAGCGATCCTCTTGTATCAGCAAAATTGGATCTCTGGTAAGTTGGTAAGTGTCGTAGAACTAAATATTTCAGTTCATTCTCACGATTGAATACAAGTCGGCATCCGACGCCGTTACGCATCTGTGTTTCTTCCCATCGTTCGCCGCGAACTCTGTGAAAGAAGTTTCGAACGGAAGAGAGCATGATCGTTTTCCAAGGGGGCAAGGTTGAGTTCAAATATGCCAATTGCTGCTTAATGCAAAGAGTAATGCGCATTACTCTTTAGTCTCAATTCTCCCCTTAGCCACATTGCTTACCCGATCCAAAAACAAATTCAGCCCTCGAAACCTCCCCCCAACCCACCAACCACCTTGCGCCCAACCTAAAAACTCGGGACATTCCCTCTAAAGGAGACATCCCCATGTCCGAAGCAAAATTCCTCGAAGGCAGTCTGTTCCAACATATCACGGTGATGTCACTGACAGCCTCGCTTGGGTTGATGGCGGTGTTTTTGGTCGATTTTGTCGACATGATCTTCATCTCCATGCTGGGCAAAGCAGAACTGGCAGCGGCCATCGGCTATGCGGGCGCGATCCTGTTCTTTACCGCCTCCTTCAGCATCGGCATGTCGATTGCCGCAGGGGCTTTGGTGGCGCGGGCTTTGGGTGCGGGAACCGAAGACGTAGCGAAGCGTCAGGCGACGAATGCGTTGGTGATTGGGGTGATTTTGGGCAGCCTCTTTGTACTCGCGGTCTGGATCTATGCCTATGAATTGACAGCGCTTTTGGGCGCGGAGGGGGAAACGCTCGAACTTGCAGTGAACTATTTGCGGATCATTGTGCCATCGCTGCCGATCCTGATGATTGGTATGGTCGGCAGTGCGATCTTGCGTGCCCATGGGGATGCGCGGCGCGCGATGATGGCGACGATCTATGGTGGGTTGGTCAATGCGGTGCTCGACCCGATCCTGATCTTTGGCCTCGATTTAGAGTTGACGGGGGCCGCGATTGCGTCGGTCTGTGCGCGGATCACCATTGCGGCGACGGCGATTATTCCGGTGATCAAGGTCTATCAGGGGATCAACAAGCCGTCGCTTTCAGCACTGGTCCCAGACATCTCACCCGTGATGGCCATTGCGTTTCCGGCGATCTTGACACAGCTCGCCACGCCGATTGGCTCAGCCTACGTCACACGCACCATGGCGACCTTTGGCGAGGAGGCTGTCGCAGGCATGGCGATTGTCGGGCGTATGACGCCGGTTGCATTCGGGGTTTTGTTTGCCTTGTCCGGAGCGATTGGGCCGATCATCGGGCAGAACGCAGGGGCAGGGAAGGATGACCGCGTAAGGGCCGCGTTTCGTGAGGGGATTTACTTCACGGCGGGCGTCGTCGTTTTGGTCTCAATCATCCTATATTTCCTGAGGCCGTTTTTCGTGACGCTTTTTGCATTGGACGGCTTGGCGCTCACTCTGGTGTTCCTTTTCGCTGGACCCCTATCCCTCACGTTCTTCTTCAACGGCGTGATCTTTGTGGGGAATGCGGCGTTCAACAACCTGAACCACCCATATTATTCAACTTGGATCAACTGGGGTCGCCACACCGTTGGTACGATCCCCTTTGTCCTGCTAGGCGCGTCATTTGCTGGGGCACCCGGCGTTTTGATTGGGCAAGCGGCAGGTGGTTTAGTCTTTGCACTTGTGGCCTATGTTCTGGCCATGCGCGTTATGGAGAAGGGCGAGACCCACGAGGCGACAGAGTTTGAGCGCGAAGGTCGGTTACATCGGTTGCTTCACAACCGCAGATAGGCGTTTCAGTTGGCTATCGACCAGCGCCATTTCATCGCGGTGAAGGGTGATGTAGCGCGGGTAGATCGGGTTGCTGCGGTCGTTCAGAATGGGCGTTTCCCAACGGTCGGTGGTGGCAAAGAAACGATCTACTCCGTCATGCCCGAATTGATCGAGGAAACCCTGCACCACGACATCTAGATAGCTGAGTAGGATGGGCCGCGTGGCGGCTCCTTCAGCGATTTTGGCCGGTTGGCCTTGGTAAATCGCGGTCGGCGCTGTTTGGCCAAGGGCCTCTGTCACGTCCTTCCGGTCATAGGCGTGTTCGCGCTGATCAAGCGCGGCCCAATCGCCGTTAGGGACACTGGCGATGATGCCATCGATCTCTGTTTCTGCGCTGGGCAGGACCGACAGGAAGGCTAAATCGCGGTCTTTCGATTGCTGCCAGACCCGTTTCCAACCTTTCAAAGTGGCGGGCCGTGGATTGGCGTAGTTATGGGTTTGCAGGTTGACGAGGCTGCCATAGCCAAAGAATTGCGGATCGGTCATTCTCTGGCTCTTAGCACCTGCGCTGGGCGTGCGGCCAGAGGGCGGATGGCAAAGGCTAGGCCTGCAAGCAAGGAGACCACGATGCCGCCCGCGATGACGGACAGTGCATTGCCCCAAATGACGTTGTAGTCGTTTTCCATCACGAAGGTCTGGACCGCCCAGGCACCGGTGATCCCGGCGGCGAGCGCGACAGTGCCTGCTGAGAGGCCGAGGATGATTGAGCGGAGCGCGAAACTACGGATGATCTGGCTGCGCGGAGCGCCGATGGTTTTGAGCACTGCGGCTTCAAACGTACGGGCACGTTCGCCAGCGGCGGCAGCGCCGATGAGGACCAGAAAGCCGGTTAGAAGCGTGGCGAGCGCGCCGTAGCGGGTGGCAGCGGCGATGCTTTCGACGAGGCTGCTGACTTGGTCCACGGCGTCGCGGATACGGATCGCGGTGATGTTGGGGTAGGCCGTGGCGAGGTCGCGTAATATCTGTGCCTCAGCCTCTTCTTCCGCATATACTGTGCTGATCCAGCTATGGGGAGCCCCTGCAAGAGCGGCTTTGTTGACGGACAGCACGAAGCCGATGCTGGCGTCGCCCCATGTCACCTCTCGGAAGCTGGCGATGGTGCCCGTGATGTCACGACCGAGGATGTTGACCGTCATTTCATCGCCGATCTCAAGGCCCATCTCGGCCGCCTCTTCGGCGGAGAAGCTGATCAGCGGCGGGCCGGAATAATCCTCTGGCCACCATTCACCTGCGGTCAAGCGGGTGCCTTCCGGCATGGCGTCGTCATAGGTGACGCCACGGTCACCTTGCACAACCCAATGGTTGTCTGTCGCGACAACGGCGTCCTCGCCGTTGATGCGGGTGATGATGCCGCGCAGCATCGGGGCGGCGTCCACTTGGCTCACTTGCGGATCATCTGCAAGGCGCTCTTTGAAGCCGTCAATCTGGTCAGGTTGGATGTCCACAAAGAAGTAGCTGGGAGCGACCGCAGGGAGTTCATCGGAAAAGGCCGCACGTAGGTTGCCGTCGATTTGTCCGATGGCAGCAAGGACAGAGAGGCCGAGACCAAGAGAGAGGACGACAGATGTTGCTTCGCCGCCGCGTGCGCCGATGGCCCCAAACGCGAGGCGGAGCGCGGCGCGGCCTCGTGTGGGGCGGCGCATCCGGCGCGCAATCCAGCGGATCAGGACGCTGGCGAGGATGAGGATCAGTAGCGCGCCCACGATCCCGCCAGCCGTCCAGAGTGTCAGAAAGACTGTGCCGGAAAAGAGGATCGCAGCGCCGAGTAGGGCGGCGATGAGAACGAGTGTCGCCAGTAGGAACGGCCAGCGTGGAAGGGTGCTTCCGCTCGCGAAGGCGTCACGAAATAGCGTGGCGGCTTTGATGTCATCGGTCCGCGCAAGGGGCCAGAGGGTGAAGATCAGCGCGGCGAGGAGGCCGTAGACGGCAGCTTCAAACAGGGGCGCGGGATAGATGCGGAAGTCGGAGGGGAGTGGCAGTTGTGCTTCGATCAGGGGCGCGAGCGCGAGGGGGATGCCAGCGCCAAGGATGAGGCCAAGGGCGACACCTAGTAGGGTCAAGGCACCGACTTGGAGGAAGTAGGTTAGGAAGATCGTGCGGCGGGTTGCGCCGAGCGTTTTAAGGGTGGCGATCACGCCAGTCTTACCAGCGAGATAGGCGCGAACTGCCGCGCTGACGCCGACACCGCCAACGGCAAGGCCGGAAAGGCCCACGAGGACGAGGAAGGCGCCTAACCGGTCGATGAACGTGGCCGTTCCTCCGGCCCCCTCTCGGGCGTCACGCCAGCGCATGCCGGTGCTTTCGAAGGTGGCTTTTGCCTCTACCTCCAAGGCGTCGAGGTCGGTTTCTGGCGGTAGATCGACGCGGTAGTTTGTATCGAACAATGTGCCTTCTACAATCAAGCCGGAGTTTGCGAGGTCGACGGTGCGCACAATGCTGCGCGGACCGAGGCCGAAGCCTCCGCTTGCGTTGTCAGGGTATCGATCGAGGTAGGCCGAGAAGACAAAATCTTGGGTGCCAAGGCGGAAGGGATCGCCAGGGGTCAGACCGAGCCGATCCGCCAAGACGCGTTCCATCACGCCACCGGGAAGGTCGTTTGATCCATCGAGGGCGTCGGACAAGGGGATTGGTGGGTCGAGGGTCACGTTGCCAATAAGTGGGTAGAGGTCGTCAACAGCGCGGACTTGGGTGAGGCTGCGTTCGGTTGTCTCGCCTGAGTCCACCACTAGCATGGAACGGAAATCAACGGTTTCGCTGACGGCCGTACCGATGCTTGCCAGCCATTCACGTTCGTCATCGGATGCAAATCGGTAGGTGAAGGTTGCTTCTGCGTCACCGCCCAAGAGGGCTGATCCCGCCTCTTCAAGCCCTGCTTGAATGCCAGCACGGACGGTTCCAACCGCCGCAATAGCTGCGACGCCCAGAGCAAGGCAGGCGAGGAAGACGCGAAAGCCGTGTAAGCCCCCACGCAGCTCTCTTCGCGCGAATTTGGCGGCGAGCGAAAGGCTCATGCGGCGGCCTTGACGGTGTCGATGCGCCCGTCGCGCAGGCGGATCACACGGTCACAGCGGGCGGCGAGTTCATTCGAATGGGTGACCATGATCAGGGTCGCGCCGTGGCGGTCCCTGAGGCCAAAAAGGAGGTCCATGATTGCCGTGCCGTTGGTGGCGTCGAGGTTGCCGGTCGGTTCATCGGCTAACAGGAGGCGAGGACGCGGGGCAGAGGCGCGGGCGAGGGCCACGCGTTGTTGCTCACCACCGGACATTTGGCTGGGGTGATGATCGGCCCTGTCTGCAAGACCAACCGCGTCTAATTCAGCCTCGGCCCTGTCGAAGGCATCTTTGTGACCGGCCAGTTCCAAGGGCGTGGCCACGTTTTCCAATGCGGTCATCGTCGGGATCAGGTGGAAAGACTGAAAAACCACCCCCATATTGTCCCTACGAAACAGCGCGAGTTGATCTTCGTTCATCGCGGTCAGGTTCCGGCCCAATGCGGTGATCTGCCCGCCGGTGGCCTGTTCCAGACCGCCCATCAACATAAGGAGCGATGACTTGCCCGATCCGCTTGGCCCGACGAGCCCCAGAGTTTCTCCGGCTGTTACGTCGAGGGAAATGTCGTGCAGAATGTTGACGCGTCCAGCGTTGCCGTCCAGTGAAAGGGACGCATCGGTAAGCGACAGAATGGTCTCGGACATGGGGCGTGCCTTTGGATCGTTGCTTGATTTTCGATATGGGGCATTCAAGTCGTTGCGCAACCTTTCGGTCGGTCTTCTTTTGTTGGCAGGTGCTGCGCAGGCGGAAACCGTCACGATTGCGGCCTTGGGTGACAGTCTGACCGCGGGCTATGGGCTGACGCCGGAAACAGGGTTCGTGCCGCAATTGCAGGCGTGGCTGGATGAGGCCGGTGCGGATGCGGTTGTGATCAATGCCGGTGTATCGGGCGACACCACGGCGGGCGGCTTGTCCCGCGTGGCCTGGATGCTAACACCTGAGGTGGATGCAATGATCATCGCGCTTGGGGCGAACGATTATCTACGGGCGATAGATCCCAGCGTGGCAAATGAAAACCTACAAGGCGTGATAGATTTGGGGGCCGAAGCAGGTGTTGAGATGCTGCTGATTGGTATGGAGGTCGGATCGAACTACGGGCCGGAGTATAAAGCGGCGTTTGATGCGATGTACCCAAGGTTGGCCGAGGACAATAACATCGCGCTGTTTGGCAATTGGTTCCAAGGGTTGCGCGATGTAACGGCAAACCAGAGTGAGTTTACCCAGTACCTTCAAGGTGACGGCTTGCATCCGACAGCTGAGGGTGTGGGGCTGATCGTTGACGTTATGGGACCGGCGGTTTTGGATCTGATTGCCTCGGTCGAGAAGTAGATGCCCGGTCGGCTTTTTCTAACGTGTGATTTGGATGAGTTGGCGCCGGAGTGGTCAGTTAATGAGTTGGATTTTGGCGGCCTGCGTCGGAATATTGCACCTGGGCAGGAGGTGTTGACGCTCACTGCGGATGGCGCGCGGATGATGCGATGGGGAATTATTCCCGTTGGTCGTAAGAACGCGCGCGGTCGGCCGGTGATGGAAACGATCATCAACGCGCGGTCGGAGACTGTATTCGATAAATCTGCCTTCGAAGGTGTAAGGCGGGCGGTTGTTCCGGCGGACGGGTGGTATGAATGGACGGGCGAGACGCGCAAGAAAACGGCGTGGTCGATCAGTCCGAACGACAAATCGCTTTTGTTCTTTGCAGCGATTTATGATGTTTGGAACGGCCCCGGTGGGATCGAAGTGCCGCAAGTGGCGACAGTGACCTGCGAACCAAATGCAGATGTGCGCGAGATACACCACCGGATGGGTGTGCTTTTGACACGAGCGCAGGTTCCGGTTTGGCTTGGGTAGGACGACGAAGCTGCCAAAGGTTTGATGAGGCCTTATCCGGATGGCGGCCTCGTAGTCGTTGAAGCAACCAACGTGGATTGGAACGGGCCTTAATAAAAAAAAGGCGCCCAAAACGACGCCTTTCTCAATTGGTTTTTGTAAAATCAGTCAGCAGCAGAAATGTTAACCGCTGATTCACGACCATCACGACCTGCTTCCAAGTCGTAGTTTACTTTTTGATCATCGCGCAGGCCTGTCATGCCAGAGCGCTCAACTGCGGAAATGTGTACAAACACGTCCTTACCGCCGCCATCTGGTGCGATGAAGCCGTAGCCTTTTGTGGTGTTGAACCACTTTACTGTTCCTGAAGCCATAGGTGGGCCTCCTTCAATAGTCTCCGCTCACGGTATTGTAGCGGACCGGCGCGTTAGAGCTTTGTCGAAAGGCCGGTCTTAGGGAGATCGAGAAATCGAAAGAGGTAACGTAGCAGTCCGAATATCGGTTGTTGCGCGCGAAATTACAAATCGAATTGTTAAATTTATGAGATAACGTTCAGTGATCGGCTCAATCTAGGCGCGATTGTCCGAATTCTGATTGTCCAAAACCAGTGCAGTGGCGGCAATTAGAGCTACTAAAAGACCGGTCAGTGTATACGCACCAAGGCCTTCGATCAGGCTGACGTGCCCGCCGAAATACAAACCCATTGCTGTGATCATGCCCGAAAACGCGCTGATTATTGTTAAGCCGAGTGACATGTCGCCTCCAAAACCTATGGGGGTTCCTAACACCGGACTGGTTACGCAATTACTAATTAGGTCAAGTTTAGGTTCTAATTTTACCTTGGCAACGCCTTTTTTGGTGTCGCAAGAGAAAACAAAAAAGCTGTCGCAGCTGCAACAGTCGCGAACCATCCGAAATACCAAATGCGGCCGGCAAATGCGTCTTCGGCATAGGATACAGCAAAAGTTTCCTTTCCCCATGAGGCCGCGAGATAGGCCAAGACGGTCAGTGCAAGGAAACCTCCGATGCGTGCTACATTTGGTAGCGGCAAGGAAATGAGCCCCAAAATGGCGCCGATACCAGCGCCAATGAACAAAACCTGCTGATCCCAAAACGGATGCGCACCGAGGGAATTAGGTGCCTCGAAAACATAGGCCAGTGTGACAGCCATGGCAGCAATCACGATACCGACCATGATCCTTGTCACCGGACAAACTTCTTATGTTTCATGCGCTTAGGCTCCATCGCGTCTGCTCCTAGGCGGCGCTTTTTATCTTCTTCGTAGTCCTCAAAGTTCCCTTGGAACCATTCGACATGGGCGTCACCTTCAAAGGCAAGGATATGCGTACAAATCCTATCGAGGAAGAAACGATCGTGTGAAATCACAACGGCACACCCAGCAAAGGTTGTCAGTGCATCTTCGAGCGCGCGGAGCGTTTCCACGTCAAGGTCGTTTGTCGGTTCGTCGAGCAACAAAACGTTGCCGCCGGATTTCAGCAATTTCGCCATATGAACGCGGTTGCGCTCACCACCAGATAACACGCCAACTTTTTTTTGCTGATCACCGCCTTTGAAGTTAAACGCGGAGCAATAGGCGCGGGAATTCATCTGGGCGTCGCCCAATTCGATGATTTCCGCTCCGCCTGTGATCTCTTCCCAGACCGTGGATTCGGCGTTGAGCGCGTCGCGGGACTGGTCGACGTAGGCCAATTGAACCGTATCGCCGTAGGTCACGCTGCCTTCATCTGGATCCAGTTGGCCGGTGAGCATGGAAAACAGTGTGGATTTACCAGCGCCGTTCGGGCCGATCACGCCAACGATGCCGCCGGGGGGCAGATCAAAGCTGAGGTCTTCGACCAGTAGCTTGTCGCCCATGGCTTTCTTGAGGCTATCAACTTCGATCACCTTGGAGCCAAGACGCGGGCCATTTGGAATAATGATCTGTGCCCGACCGACTTTTTCGCGTTCGGATTGGTTGGCGAGTTCGTTGTAGGCCTGAATTCGCGCCTTGGATTTTGCTTGCCGCGCCTTTGCACCTTGGCGCATCCATTCCAATTCGCGCTCCAACGTGCGTTGCTTGGATTTGTCTTCTTTCGCTTCCTGCTCCAGCCGCTTTGCTTTCGCTTCCAGCCAGCTGGAGTAGTTGCCTTCGTGCGGGATACCCGCGCCACGGTCGAGTTCGAGAATCCAACCGGTGATTGCATCGAGGAAATACCGGTCGTGGGTCACGATCAGGATCGTGCCTTTGTAGTCAATCAGGTGCTGTTGCAGCCAAGCGATAGTTTCCGCGTCCAAGTGGTTGGTTGGTTCGTCCAACAGCAGCATATCAGGGGCTTCGAGCAGTAATTTACACAGGGCGACGCGGCGTTTTTCACCACCAGATAGCGTTTCGACATTGGCGTCATCCGGTGGGCAGCGCAGGGCCTCCATGGATACGTCGATCTGTGCGTCGAGATCCCACAGGTTCTGTGCGTCAATCTCATCCTGAAGCCGCGCCATCTCATCGGCGGTTTCATCAGAGTAGTTCATCGCCAATTCGTTATAGCGATCAAGGATACCCTTCTTGTCGGCCACACCCAGCATGACGTTTTCGCGCACACTCAGGTTCGCATCCAGTTCAGGTTCTTGCGGCAGATAGCCGACCTTCGCGCCCTCGGCGGCCCAAGCTTCGCCTTGAAACTCTTTGTCTTGGCCAGCCATGATCCGCATCAAGGTGGATTTACCTGTGCCGTTCACGCCAACGACACCGATTTTGACGCCGGGGAGGAAGTTGAGGCGGATGTTTTCAAACACTTTCTTGCCGCCCGGATAGGTCTTGGACACACCGTCCATAAAGTAAACGAACTGATAGCTGGCCATGTGGTCGCGCCCTTCTGATCTGAGGTTTGCGGTGTCATACCTTCCTGCGCGTTCGGCGGCAATCTGTTCCATCACGAGAATTTGGGGTTTTCCCTCTGCCGCACTCTGCTTAACTTGCGCGAAACAAGAGCAAAGCGCCAAAGGGAGGCGGCACAGAAGGTGCAGGGATATCCAACAGCGCGGGCCGGGCAGGTTGTGGGCCTGTTGGGGGGATCGTTTGATCCGCCGCATTCGGCGCATGTGCATATCACCAAGACAGCCTTGCACCGCTTTGGTTTGGATAAGCTGTGGTGGCTTGTCAGTCCGGGTAATCCCTTGAAGGCCAATGGCCCTGCACCGCTTGCGGAACGGGTTCAGGCCAGCCGGGCCGTGATGAAGCATCCGAAAGTAGAAGTGACTGAGCTTGAAGCGCTTCTGGGAACGCGGTTCACGGCACAAACGTTGGCTGCTTTGATTGATCGTTATCCTGGCGTGCGTTTTGTCTGGCTCATGGGTGCGGACAACTTAGGTCAATTTGATCAATGGCAGGACTGGCAGTGGATTATCGAAACTGTGCCCATCGGTGTGATGGCGCGCCCCGGTGATCGGATCAGTGCGCGGATGTCAAAAGCGGCACGGGTTTATCGGGATGCTAAACTCTCTGGCCGTGCGTCGCAGATGTTGGGATTTGGGGACGCGCCGCGCTGGTGCTTTATCAACATGCCGATGAGCGACATGTCCTCAACCGCGATCAGGGCGCGCGGCGAATGGTAACGCGGCGGGGCATATTGGCGGGCGGTGCGTCGATGATTGCGGGCTCGGCCCTTGCAAATGCGCCTGAACGGTCGCTGCGTCCTCGGTCACGACCATACGACGCGCCTCAATCTACCGAGGTGTCCGATCAGCGCCCGCGCGCGCGGCCTGATGCGGCGCAGATCATCGCGAATGCGCCAATGGCCGGCGATATTGGCTTCGCGGTGATGGATGTGCGCACGGGTGAACTGCTTGATAATGTGAACGGCGATGTCCAACTGCCGCCTGCAAGCGTGAGCAAGGCCGTTACGGCGCTCTATTCCCTGCAAACACTCTCGCCTGATTACCAATTCAAGACGCGCCTCCTCGCAAACGGGTCTATTTCCAATGGAGTCCTGACGGGTGATTTGATCCTTGCTGGGGGGGGCGACCCGCGGTTGCAGACCAATGACGTCGCTGAATTGGCGCAGATGTTGAAAGACACTGGCATCACAGAGGTGCGCGGCCGCTTCCTTGTTTGGGGTGGGGCGTTGGACCGGATTGAAGAGATCGACGAAACGCAGGCGGATTACCTCGGCTACAATCCGGCGGTTTCAGGTCTGAACCTCAACTTCAACCGAGTTCATTTCGAATGGAAGCAAAACGGCGATGACTATGACATCACCATGGATGCGCGGAGCGCTGAATACCGTGCGGATGTGACCGTTTCAAAGATGCGGGTCGTGGAGCGATCAGCGCCGGTCTACGAATATACCGACCTTGGCGAAACGGATGATTGGTCCGTCGCGAAGGGCGCGCTGGGTGATTTTGGATCGCGATGGTTGCCGGTTCGAGAACCCGCCCTCTATGTCGGGGATGTCTTTAGAACCTTCGCGCGGTCGCAAGGGATCGTGTTGCCCGCGGCTGTGCAGTCATTCGAGGCACCGACCGGGACCACTCTTGCGACGCTGACCAGCCCGATTTTGCGAGACGTGGCCAAAGATATGCTAAAGTTTTCGACAAACCTGACAGCCGAGGCATGCGGCATGACAGCGAGCAACCAGTTGGCGGGGGAAAGTCGCGGGCTTCGCACCTCTGCTTTGGGCATGTCACGCTGGTGTACGCGGCAGGCAGGGATCCTACCGCGGTTTGTGGATCATTCTGGCCTTGGCGATACGTCACGGATTTCAGCGATGAACATGGCCGTGCTTTTGGCGCGACGCAGTGCCTATGACACCCTTCATCCGATTTTGAAGGATGTACGGATTGTAGATCAGAACCGCGATGATGTGCCGAATTTCAACGGTTTGGTGCGCGCAAAGACCGGCACTTTGAATTTCGTCAACTCACTGGCTGGATACATCAAAACCGAAGGTGGACGCGATCTGGCCTTTGCGTTCTTCGCAGCCGATTTGGACGCGCGCGAAAAAGGTAAGCTGGAGGGGACGGACCGGCCTCGCGGCGCGCGAACCTATGCCAGCCGTGCGCGTTGGTTGCAGCAGCAACTTATCCAGTTTTGGGCAAAAGCAGGCGACGCTTAGGCCAGTGACCAAACGACCCTCTGGGGGGAGTTTTTTGGCCAAGATGAAAGAGCAGCTTGAAGGCTAGTGGCCGCTAGGCCGTCATGTGCCTTGCGCGCGCTCCGCGTTCGATGGCGGCTGCGTGGAGGCGATCGACGTTCAGCTCATAGCGAATTTCTTCAAGCATCCGCGCTTCGGGTTCATAGATGCTTCCGTCAGCAGCGGCCACGTCGCAGGACAGGGCATAAGCGGTCTCGTTCAAGTGAGCGGGCAAAGCATCTCTTAGCAGGCCAAACAAGGCCTCCAAGCCGTCTTCGGGTTCTAAGAGATCAAAGACCATCTGTGACAGTCGCGGCAGTCGTTCTGCGTCATAGCCCGCAAAGACCGGCAGGTTGTTGATGGCATTGTTGATCTTGACCAATTCGGACGTGCGGATGTTTTCATCAGACGCTGAGACTGCAATCATCAAAGCGATCAGCGCATCTTGTGCGGTGAGTGGGGTCTCTAACGTCATATTGGAATCCTTTAAGTTGTCCCCTCACATTTATTGACCCCGACGCGCTCTCGCAATAGGGAGTGCGCGTTCTGCCGCGCACACTGCGGCCTTTATCAGAGAGAAAACCGATGAGCACTTTCCGCGACGCAGCGATGACTTCGAAGGCTTGGCCCTTTGCAGAGGCGCGCGCATTGCTCAAACGGTATGAAAAGAAAGACCCTGAGAAAGGCTATGTGCTGTTTGAAACCGGCTATGGCCCGTCAGGTCTGCCGCACATCGGAACGTTTGGTGAGGTGTTGCGCACGACGATGATCCGCCGTGCGTTTGAGGTGATTTCTAACATCCCGACAAAACTGATTTGTTTTTCCGACGATCTGGACGGGATGCGGAAGGTGCCGGGCAATGTGCCGCAACAGGAGATGTTGCAGGGCTACTTGCAGATGCCGCTGACAAGCGTGCCTGATCCCTTTGGGACGCATGACAGCTTTGGCGATCATAACAACGCGATGTTGCAGCGGTTCCTTGATACCTTTGGGTTTGAGCATGAGTTCTATTCGGCGCGGTCGTTCTATCAGTCCGGTCAGTTCGATGAAATCCTGCTGCGCTGTGCAGAGCGGTATGATGACCTGATGGCGATCATGTTGAAGTCTTTGCGCGAAGAGCGGGCGGAGACCTATTCGATCTTCTTGCCGATCCATCCTGAAACCGGCCGCGTCATGTATGTGCCCATGAAGCATGTGGATGCGTCCAAAGGCGAAGTGACCTTTGATGACGATGATGGGCGCGAATGGACGGTGCCTGTAACGGGCGGCAATGTGAAGCTGCAATGGAAGCCAGATTTTGGTGCACGTTGGGCGGCACTTGGCGTTGATTTTGAGATGTACGGCAAAGAGCACGCCACCAACGAAAAGATCTATGACGCGATTTGCCGGACCTTGGGACAGCGGCCGCCGAACCATTTCTCATACGAGTTGTTCTTGGATGAGAAAGGTCAGAAGATTTCGAAATCATCCGGCAACGGTATTTCGATTGATGAATGGCTGTCTTATGCAGCCACCGAAAGCCTGTCTTACTTCATGTATCAAAAGCCAAAGACCGCGAAGCGGATGCATTTTGATGTAATCCCGAAAGCGGTGGATGAATATCACCAGCAGCTGCGTGCTTATGCGGATCAGGATGATGCCGGTCGCGCGAACAATCCGGTCTTTCATATCCATGGGCATAACGTTCCGGCGTCAGACATGGTGGTGCCGTTTGCGATGTTGCTGAACCTCGCGTCCGTATCCGGGGCGGAGGACAAAGAAACGCTTTGGGGATTCATCAAGCGCTATGCGCCTGACGCCTCAGCCGAGAAGAACCCGCAGATGGATCAGGCGGCTGGTTTTGCCGTTCGTTATTACAATGACTTTGTGAAACCAACGAAGGTCTACCGCGCGCCGACCGATCAAGAACGGAAAGCGATGGAAGATCTGGTTGCGCGGCTGAAGGCCTGGGATGGTGGTTTGGATGCGGAAGAGCTACAATCGATGGTGTTTGCGGTGGGTAAGGATCACGATTTTGAGCCTTTGCGTGCTTGGTTTACAGCGCTTTACGAAGTTCTACTTGGTGCCTCGCAGGGGCCGCGTTTCGGCGGATTTATCGCGCTCTACGGCGTGGAAGAGACCATCGCGTTGATCGAAAACAGACTCGCTTCGGAAACTTAAAGCGAAAGAAAACGTTCATTCGTTCGTTGAATGTGTAGCGTGCCGCTTGACGCAGCGGCAGAGTGAAACAGGTTTCGAACTAAATGAACGAAACATCTTATACCGGAGCGCAAAAAGCGCTTCATTGGATCGTGGCAGCTTTGGTTGCTGCCATGGCTCTGACCGGTCTCGCCTATGTTAACGAATGGGCAGATGACTCCATCATTGTGGCGCATCAAGTGATCGGTCAAATTCTTATCATTGTTTTAGTTATTCGAATTTCGGTTCGCATACGTAAAGGTAAACCCTTGAGAGGACATCACCCCCGGTGGGAGCGCGTGCTCGCAAGCAGTACTCAGGTTGGTCTTTATCTGGTGATGATAGCCTTTGTTATGACCGGCTATTTTGCAGCCTCGGCGTTGCGACAGAATGCACTGATCTTACCGATCGACATCGGACTTGCGCGCTCCGACCTGGGCGAGCGCATGCTTGAAGTCCACTACGCAATAAAATGGGTTCTGGCGGGTTTGATTTTTCTTCACGTCGCCGGTGCACTCAAGCACGTATTCTTAGACAAGGACGACACTCTTTCCTCTATTTTGCCCAGCAAACACAAGGACATAAAATGAAAACGATATCGCGAAGACATGTTATCCTGACCCTCTCCTCAGCCACGATCACTCTCTGCCCCGCGCTGTTAAACGCTCAAGCGGTTGAATTCGATTGGGGCGAAGACGTGCCGACAAATGTCCCTCGCGGTGAGGATCAAACAGTTATGTTGGCCGCAGGCGAGACTGACGTCGATATTTCGAGCCTAACCGCTGGTCAGGTCGCCGCTATTGGCCGCCCGACAGATGACCCTGAATATTCGAATACCGACGGTATTCAGTATGTCGCGGTTCTTCGACGAACCGATGCGCAAATCGAGCAAGGTGCGCCAGAACAGGCGGTTGCTGATCCACGGTTCTTTGTCGCTAATTTGGTCTGTCCCCATCGGGGATACGCGGTTGGAGTGACTGATTTGGAAGTGGCCCCCTTTGCCTGTACAAAGCGGGGGTCCCGTCACGGCAGTGTTTTCAACGCTGGCGGATTCGGCGTTGCGGGTCGATCAGAGGGCGACTTTTTGAGCGTCCCTGACTATCAAATCAATGATAACGGCGGGCAGATCATTCTTACCCTCGTATAGCTAATTTCAAACCATTCGCCTGGGGTGTTCGTATCTACCAAAAGACAATACAGGGAGATCGAAATGAAGCTTTTAGGATTCATTGTCGGATTGATGATTGTGGCAAGCTCCGCTTTGGCCCAAACGGCAGAAGCAATTGAGGATGTAATTGGAAGCCAGCTCCAAGCGTTTAACGAGCGTGACATCGAAGAAGCCTGGCAATACGCGGCGCCGAATATTCAGGGCGCATTCGGCAACGCTCAGAACTTTGGGATGATGGTTCAACGCGGATATCCCATGGTCTGGACCAACCGCGATGTTCGATTCTTGCAGTTGGAAGACATCGGCGGGCGGCAATATCAAAGGTTGATGCTGCAAGACGCTAACGGCGGTTTGCATATGCTTGAATACCAAATGGTTCAGACGGCAGACGGTTGGCGGATTGCCGGTGTGCAAATCCTACCAGCGCCAGATGTAGGCGCCTAAGCCCCACCGCGCGGTGGGCCTACGCGTTGTTTACGGCCAGGCAATAGTCCTTGCGTGATGGCCAAGCGATTGGCCCTCCGATGCAATGGGCCGCTGCACAACGGGATTCCCCTTTTGATGGTGCGCCGCCACCAGAAAGGGGTTTTCATGAATAAGGCAATAACCGACGGAGTCGTTTTGATGCCGCTGCCATTTTCGGCGGGGCTTGGTGTGGTCGAGCGGTGACGGCACACCCGGGTCGGACACATATGCCACCAATGGCGACGGCGTGTTTGTTCCTGCGGATCAGGATTTTGGCGGTTGCTTGGAGTTGAGCAAGACACAATCGACCATGAAGCTCCGCTATATGGGCGAGACTCCGATCTTGCCCGGGTGTTGATTTGGTTTGGAGCGAAGCCGCTTACGGTCATTTCGGGATGGATATGACGGGGCCGAATGGCGGCGTGGTGCGTGTGGATGACCTGATTATTGAAGACATTACTTCGGCCTTTCACCGCAAGCTGATGGCGACAGTTGATGTGCGCGATTATGGCGCGATTGGCGATGGGACGACGGATGATGCGGACGCGTTCGTTGCGGCGGATGCCGCGGCAGCGGGGCGCGAGGTTCTGATTTCCGACGGTGTCTATCGCCTTGGCCGCAGCGTCACGATGCAATCGCGCGTGCGGTTTGAGGGCACGGTGACGCAAGACGCGGCGGATCGGTTCATTTTGCAAAAGAACTTTAACTATCCGACCTATGTCGATGCCTTCGGCAATGAAGAATTGGCGTTCAGAAAAGCCTATCAGGCACTGCTGAACTTTTCGGACCATGAATCTCTCGATCTCGGCGGCCGCCGGATTTCGCTATCAGAGCCTTTGGATATGCAGGCATGCGATCCAACGCGGACAGTTTTTGCGACCCGCCGCGTGGTACGAAATGGGCAGTTCCAGCCAATTGCAGGGGCTGCGTGGGATACAGATGTTGTGACGTCTCAGGCCAAATATGCGACGGGTACGTCGAAGCGGCTGAGCAACGTCATCGACGTGGCCAATGTTGCTGTTGGTGCGCTTGTCCAAGGCACAGGTGTCGGGCGCGAGGTTTATGTTACGTCCAAGAACGTGGGTCAGCAAACTGTCGAGCTGAGCCAGCCGCTGTATGATGCTGCGGGGACGCAGACGTTCACCTTCACGCGTTTCAAATACATGTTGGATTTCTCTGGCTATGACGATCTAGCGCAATTCGTGCTGGATGACATTGATTTCCAGTGCAGCGGCGACGCCAGTGCGATCATGCTCGCGCCACAGGGCCTAACGTTTCATGTGAAGGACTGCTTTATCACCAAGCCGAAGGATCGCGGGATCACCTCGATTGGCCGTGGCTGTCAGGGGATGATGATCGACCGCTGTAATTTCGTTTCAAACGAACAGCCTTTGGCGGTACAAAACCGCACGACGATTGCCTTTAATTGCAACGCCAACGACGTGAAAATCCGCGACAACCGTGTGTCTTTGTTTAAGCATTTCTGCATCTTGGCAGGGGGTGGCAATCTGGTTTCGGGCAACAATTGGTTCCATGGGGATAGTGAGCCCGCGGGTGTCCGCAAGGCGGGGATCGTGTTTACCTTACCGAATTGCCGCAGTGTTGTGACCGGCAACTATTGCGACAATAATTTCATCGAACCGACGAATGAGCACGAAGAAGACCCCGCTCAGGGGAACCAGTTCAGCTTTGGCGGTTTGACGATTACGGGCAACAGTTTCCTCAGCAGTGATACCGCACCTTGGTTTAACTTCATTGTTGTTAAGCCTTATGGGCCAGGACACTTCATTCATGGGCTTTCGGTGGTGAGCAACGTGTTTCGGTCGACGAATGGCAATATCGACCGTGTTGATGGGGTCGATACGAGTTTTGCCGATTTGGACTATACGCGGATGCGCGCGGTGACGTTTAGCGGGAATACATTCCACAACATCAGTGAAATTGTTCAGAATCCGGCGTCGCTGACCCATACTCAGTCGTCGGCGTCTCAGACTTGGGTCGCAGAAACAGCACCAAGATTGCCATTTGGCGGGCGGGCGCGATTTGTGGATGCGGTCATGCCGAACGGACCAGTGCAGACTGGGTCAAACTCGGATGTCTTTGAGCAGCCGTGGGCGGATTCTTCTTACGGGCCTGATAACACACAGGTGCAGTTTGTTTGGCCGTCTGCGGTCAAAGGCACGATTCGTTTCACTGCGCGGATGGATAACCCGCTCTAGCCCTGCTTCGGTCGATTTCGAAGTTGCGCGCGGTAGCTGAGCCGCGCAAAGGTTTCGCGGGTGTGGCGGCGGGTCGCGTCGGCAAATCCCGTGGTGCTTAACGTTGGGCTGGATGTTTGCGCGTCCAGATCAAAATGCTGTGCGACCATCAGGGCGCGTTTGGCATGGTAGCCGTCAGTCACGATTGTGACCTTGCCCGCATCCAAAAGGCGGATCATCGGAAGGGCGAATTTGATGTTTTCGAGGGTCGTGGTCGAATGGGACTCTTGCATGATTTTTTCAGGTGCGACACCGCGCTCAACCAAAATATCTCTGATTACGGTTGCTTCGGCAGGGGAGTGCTTCCCTACGCCGCCGGTTCCGATGACCCAAGCCTCTTGATCTTGTTCCCAAAGCGCTGCTGCGTGTAGCGCCCTCCGCCGGAGCGTCGGCGACGGGCCATTTGGCCAAACAGCGGCTCCCAAAACGACAATTACACCCATGCTTAGGAGCTATGGTATGTTGCTTGCTCGGGAAAGGAAAAACAGTCGCGCAGGAGTCAAGAAAATGTCTGCGGGCCTCCCAATTTGTCATAGAACTTTACAATAACCTTTGCCTGGACCCAGAACCGCTCTTGGCATTCGGCGCATTTTGCCCATGATGCGCGGCGGAGGAGGCCAGATTATGGCCTGCCACTCACGTGGCGAAACAGACGACGACAGGGGAGGTCCACATGTCAGCCGATACCACCTATCCACCCTCAGACGCTATGGCGTCAGGCGCTCATGCGGATAAAGCAAAATATGATGAGATGTATGCGAAATCTGTGTCTGATCCTGAAGGTTTTTGGCGGGAACATGGTCAGCGCGTCGATTGGATCAAGCCCTATTCCAAGGTGAAAGACGTTAGCTATGCGCCGGGGAACGTCAGCATCAAGTGGTTTGAAGATGGTAGTCTCAATGTGGCCGCCAACTGCATTGATCGGCATTTGGCCGAGCGTGGTGATCAGACGGCGATTATTTGGGAACCGGATAGCCCAGAGGATGAAGCGCAGCATATCACCTACAACCAGTTGCATCACGACGTCAGCAAATTCTCCAATGTTTTGAAAGAACTCGGCGTTGGCAAAGGCGATCGTGTGGTGATTTACATGCCGATGATCCCGCAAGCGGCCTATGCTATGCTGGCCTGTGCGCGGATTGGTGCCATCCACTCGGTCGTTTTTGCAGGCTTTTCTGCTGACGCTTTGGCTGCACGCGTGAACGGGTCGGAAGCGAAAGTCGTCATCACAGCGGATGAAGCGCCACGCGGTGGTCGAAATACGCCATTGAAGACCAATGCGGATACAGCGTTTGGGAAGATTGAAGTTGATTGCAAGATGCTCGTCGTGCGTCGCACTGGCGGTGACGTTCCAATGACTGCGGGGCGCGATTACTGGCTGCATGAGGTGGAAGAAACCGTCAGCGCCGATTGCCCACCCGAGGAAATGAACGCCGAAGATCCGCTGTTTATCCTATACACCTCTGGCTCCACAGGGATGCCGAAAGGCGTTGTGCATACGACAGGCGGCTACATCGTTTATGCCTCCATGACGCATCAATATACGTTTGATTACCACGACGGCGACATCTTCTGGTGTACCGCTGATGTCGGCTGGGTCACGGGCCACAGCTATATCGTCTATGGCCCACTAGCGAATGGCGCGACGACTGTGATGTTCGAAGGTGTGCCGACTTATCCGGATGCTGGTCGTTTTTGGGCTGTGTGCCAGAAACATAAGGTGAACCAATTCTATACGGCGCCAACCGCGATCCGTGCTCTGATGGGGCAGGGCGATGAGTGGGTCAGCAAGTACGATCTGAGCGATTTGAAAGTGCTAGGAACGGTTGGCGAACCTATCAACCCAGAGGCATGGAATTGGTATCATGAGGTTGTCGGCGGCGGGAATGTCCCGATTGTCGACACATGGTGGCAGACAGAAACCGGTGGTCACTTGCTGACCCCGCTTCCAGGTGCGACCACAACCAAACCAGGTTCCGCCACATTGCCATTCTTTGGCATCCAGCCCGTGATCCTCGAGCCGACAACGGGCGAAGAGATTAACGATACAGCGGCCGAAGGCGTGCTTTGTATGAAAGACAGCTGGCCTGCTCAGATGCGCACGGTTTGGGGCGATCATGAGCGGTTTGAGAAGACCTATTTCGCGGACTACAAAAACTATTACTTCACTGGTGACGGCTGCCGTCGCGACGAAGATGGGTACTATTGGATCACGGGCCGCGTGGACGATGTGATCAACGTCTCGGGTCACCGGATGGGCACGGCTGAGGTTGAAAGCGCACTGGTGGCGCATCCGAAAGTCGCGGAAAGCGCAGTTGTTGGCTATCCGCACGACATCAAAGGGCAGGGAATTTATGCCTATGTGACCTTGATGGGCGGAGAAGAGCCGTCTGAAGAGTTGCGCAAAGAGCTGGAAACTTGGGTGCGGTCAGAGATCGGTCCGATTGCCAAACCCGATTTGATCCAGTGGGCGCCGGGACTTCCAAAGACTCGGTCCGGCAAGATCATGCGCCGTATCCTGCGCAAGATCGCGGAGGATGACTTCGGTGCGCTGGGGGATACATCGACCCTCGCGGATCCATCGGTCGTTGATGACCTGATCGAAAACCGGATGAACAAATAAATGCAAAAGGCCCGGAGAAACTTCCGGGCCTTTTCGTATCAGCTGCGGCTCGCCAACATCAGTTCCACGCGTTTGACCTCTCGAATGATCCGGTCGGCCTGCATTTGTGGCATCAAGCTGAACTTTAACGATGCGGCGACGATGATCAGCACTCCGCCAGAGATGCCCCATTTGACTGCGGCCAGTACTTCTGTCGTTCCAAAGAAATTATAGGCGCACCAGACGCCAATAAAGAACAGCGTGGCCTGTACGATCATGATGACCCAAGTCACCCAACCGAGCTTGCCAGAAAACTGGCTGAGCCCCAGTTCAAAATACCCCAGTTCGTCTGTTTCCTTCATCATCTCGCGGTCTTTTTCATCCAAAGCGTCACGAATGAGGTCATCAATTTTTGCCATGGTTCGATCCTTCCAAAATGGCCCGCAGATTGCTGCGCGCGTGCATAAGGCGTGTTTTGACAGTTCCCACGGGGATGTTCAGCGCCGCTGCAACTTCCGATGTGGTCATGTCTTCGAGGTAGAAAAGCGCAAGGATCGCCTGATGGTCCTTGGACAGTTGGTTGATCGCTTTGCGAACAGAATAGGCATCGGCGGCGATTTCACCCAAGGGCTGACCCACGTCTTGGTGTTCATCGGTCAGCGCGGTTTTCAGGGATCGTTCTTTCTGCTTTGCCCTGATAACCGCCGCGACTTTGCGCGTCACAATTTGTAGCGCAAACGCCCGGATCGCTTCTGGATTCTTCACGGTATCCAGCGATCTGAAAATGTCGGCCCAAGCAGCCTGCACCATACCCTTAGCCTGTTCTGTATCACCGGTCAGACGTGTGGCATGGCGCATCATCACAGGCGAAAGCAAGCGAACGAGTTGGGCCATCGCCCGCTCGTTGCCAAGCTTGGCGGATGACAATAGATACGCTTCTAACGCACGTTCTTTCGCTCGGTTGGATGCCAATTCGCTTTTCATATCTCTTAAGTGTGCGCAAAGCGCGGACCGGTTCAAAACTATTTTTTAGGTCCGAGTGTGGTTGGAAATGTCGCGAATCAATCTCAAACCACCGATTTTGGGCCATTTGCCGAGCTTGATCCGAATTCGCGAAGCCCGACTTGTCGAAAGTTTCCCGTATCTCTTGCGATCTTGCAGCTTATTTCGCGTCTCCGGCAAAAGTTGACCTTAACGTCGGGTCAGGTCGAAATCTCCCTTGCCATTTCAATGATCTAGTCGTTGGATATTTTATCGGCGTCTTTAGGGCGCGTGACATGATGAAACGAAGGGTCACGTAAGAGGACCCTCTGAATGGGAGACAATTCATGACATTGAAATCAATTTTAACAGCCACAACAGCGGTCTCATTGATTGCAGTTGGTAGCGCTGCATGGGCAGATGGCCATGCAACACACCCAGTCACCGGCGAAACGCTCGCCTCGGACCAGTCCTTTACTTATCGCGATCTGGATGAAAGCCCATCCATCGATCCGGGCACGGCGGAAGACAGTGCCGGCGGCGACATTCTGCGCGACCTTTTTGAGGGCCTGATGAACCAAGCACCTGACGGCACGCTTGTTCCTGGTGTTGCGACCAGTTTTGCCTCAAGCGATGACGGCCTCGTTTACACCTTTACCCTGCGCGACAACGCTAAATGGTCAAACGGTGATACGGTGACTGCCGGTGATTTTGAATATGCATGGAAGCGTGCCGCGTCTCCTGAGCTTGCGTCCCCATATTCTTGGTTCATCGAGTTGATGTCGCTTGAAAACGCGTCCGAAGTTATTGCTGGTGACGTTGATCCGTCGGAACTTGGTGTTACTGCGATCGACGATACAACTTTGGAAGTTCGTCTGACGCAGCCATTGCCATACTTCGCGCAAATGACCACACATTTCACAACCTTCCCTGTACATCAGGCAACCATCGAAGCCCATGGCGACGATTGGACGAAGCCGGGCAACATGGTGTCAAACGGTGCTTATGTTCTGTCTGAGCATGTGCCGCAGGAAAAGCTCGTCCGCGTTCGGAACGAGAGCTACTGGGACAATGATGCAACGATCATTGACTCTGTGACATCACTGATCATCAACGACGAAGCGGTTGCTTTGACCCGCTACCTTGCAGGCGAATTGGACCGTACCGATGTGCCTGCTGGTCAGTTCCCTCGTCTGCAGGCAGAGTACCCAGAGCAAGCGGTCTCTGTTCCGCTCGCATGTTCTTACTACTACATGTTCAACCTGCGTGATGGTGCGCCTGAAGAAATCCAGGATGCCAACGTTCGTAAGGCGCTGAGCCTTGCGATTGACCGTGATATCATCACCGAAAACGTCCTCGCCGGTGGTCAGGAATCTGCATATACGTTCACACATTGGGCAACGGCAGGCTTTGAAACTCCAAACATTCCAATGGCTTCCATGACGCAGGAAGAACGGAATGCGATGGCCAAAGAGCTGATGGCAGAAGCAGGTTATGCTGACGGTGGTCTTGAAATTGACCTTGTCTACAACACCTCTGAAAGCCACAAATCTGTCGCGATTGCTGTGTCCCAGATGTGGAAGCAGACACTTGGTGTTGAAACCACATTGGCCAATCAGGAATGGCAGACATTCCTCGAAGCACGCTCTAACGGTGACTATGAAGTTGCTCGAGGCGGCTGGTGTGCGGACTACAACGAAGCGTCCACATTCCTAGATCTGATGGACTCCGGTTCCGGCTATAACGACTCCAAATACGTGAACGCAGAAGTTGACGCGTTGCTGGCAGAAGCAAAAACAGCCGATAATCCGCAGCCGAACTATGACCGCGTGGAAGAGTTTATCGCTCAGGACACACCGATCATTCCAATCTATCACTACGCATCGGTGAAGATGTTTGCGGAAGACCTAAAAGGCTGGCCGTTCGATAACTTCCAGCAGAACTGGTATTCTCGCCAGCTCTACAAAGTCGCTGAATAATTAGCTTTGACCTTGCGCCGCGCCTCTACTCAAAGTAGGGGCGCGGCACTTCTTTTTGTCGTTAGACAGATGCGGAACCTTTTCGAATGCTAGGCTATATCCTGCGGCGGCTTGCCATCGCGATCCCTGTTCTGCTGATCCTCGTGGTCCTCAGTTTCATCCTGATGTACACCGCGCCCGGTGGACCGTTTAACTCTGACCGACCACTACCGCCCGAAGTGATGGCAAACATCGAAGCCAAATACGGGCTGGACCAACCGTTCTGGAAACAGATCGCGACCTACGTCTGGAACGTAACCACACAGTTCGATTTTGGGCCTTCATTCCAGTACAAGAACCGCACAGTAAACGACATCATTGCACAGGGTTTCCCTGTGACATTGACCTACGGGTTTTGGTCATTCGTGATTGCCGTCACTTTTGGTATCTCGCTTGGCGTTGCAGCTGCTATCCGCCAAAACACATGGCTCGACTATACAGCAGTCGGCATTTCGATTGGCGCACAGGTGTTGCCGAACTTCGTTATGGCGCCGTTGCTCATCATGTTCTTCACGCTTTATTTGGGATGGCTACCGGGCGGTGGCTGGGAGGGCGGACAGTGGAATTACGTGATCCTTCCTGTGACAGCTCTTGCCACCTCTTACATGGCGTCGATTGCGCGGATCACCCGATCTTCGATGCTAGAAGTCTTGAACACCAACTTCATCCGAACGGCTCAGGCCAAAGGGCTTCCGAAACAGCAGATTATTGTCCGGCACGCTATGAAGCCGACGTTGATGCCAGTGCTGTCTTATCTGGGGCCGGCATTCGTGGGTATGATCACGGGGTCGGTTTTGATCGATGTGTTTTTCTCCACTGGCGGGATCGGGCAGTACTTCGTGAACTCCGCCTTTAACCGAGACTACTCCGTCATCATGGGTATCACGATCCTCGTTGGCGCCCTGACCATAATGTTCAACCTGGTCGTGGACCTGCTTTACGCATGGATCGATCCGAAGATTAGGTACTAAGATGCTTCTAAACAGAGACGCAGTATCCCAGCTGGAAGACGTGCCCATCGAGGCCGTTAAAGGTCGTTCGCTTTGGGCGGATGCCCGCGCGCGTTTTTTTCGGAACAAAGCTGCGACTGCGTCGCTTTTCGTGCTGATTGCTTTAGGTCTATTTGCGCTCTTTGGGGGTTTGCTTGCCCAGTATGAGCGTGATTTTGTCGATTTCACATTGATTGGTAGCAACGCCTATAAGGGCGTCCCATCGATTGAAACCGGACATTATTTCGGAACAGATAGTTCTGGTCGCGATCTTTATGCCCGCGTTGTTCAGGGCACAGGTATCTCTTTGATGGTTGGTATCGTTGGCGCGCTCGTGGCAGTCGTCGTCGGCACGCTCTTTGGTGCGTCGGCTGGGTATTTTGGTGGCAAGATCGACAATGTCATGATGCGCTTTGTCGACATCCTGATGTCTATCCCATTCATGTTCGTTTTGATCTTGATGCTGGTGATCTTTGGCCGATCCATTTTCATGCTGTTCGTTGGCATTGGTTTGATCTCATGGCTCGACATGGCGCGGATCGCGCGAGGCCAAACGCTTTCGATCAAGAACAAAGAATTCGTCGAAGTTGCCGTTGCAACAGGCGTGCATCCGCTTCGGATCATTTTACGCCACGTCGTACCGAACTTGCTTGGAATCGTCATCGTCTATGCGACGCTTTTGATCCCGTCGCTGATTATTTTCGAAAGTTTCATCAGCTTCCTTGGTCTTGGTGTGCAAGAGCCGAATACCTCGCTTGGCGCTTTGATTTCCGAAGGGGCGGAGCAAATGCAATATGGGCTGACGTGGCAGCTGTATTTCCCAATCGCATTCTTCGTGATTACCATCTTCGCTTTCTTCTTCGTGGGTGACGGCCTGCGCGACGCTCTCGACCCGAAGGACCGCTGAAATGGCTCTGTTAGATGTAAAGAAACTATCAGTTACTTTCGAAACGCCGGATGGGGATGTTGAAGCCGTCAAGGGTATCAACCTCTCAATTGAGCCGGGTGAATGCCTTGGCATCGTGGGGGAAAGTGGATCGGGTAAGAGCCAAACTATGATGGCGATCATGGGTTTGCTGGCGAAAAATGGTGCGGCCACGGGGTCGGCCACGTTCAACGGTCAGGAAATGCTAAACGTCTCTGTCGCTGAGGCGAATAAGGTGCGCGGTGCAGACGTCGCGATGATCTTTCAGGATCCTTTGACCTCGCTCACACCGCATCTAACCGTCGGCCAACAAATGCGCGAGGTTTTGGATGTTCACCGAAACCTAAGCGGGGCCGAAGCCAAAAAACTGTGTCTCGATTGGTTGGAGCGGGTGCGCATTCCCGAAGCGAAGCATCGCATCGATCAGTACCCTCACCAGCTGTCAGGCGGGATGCGCCAGCGGGTCATGATCGCTATGGCGATGCTGTGTTCGCCAAAGCTGTTGATTGCGGATGAACCAACCACGGCTTTGGACGTGACCGTTCAGGCTGAAATCCTCGATCTTATGGCGAACCTGCAGAAAGAGGAGAACACCGCAATTGCCTTGATCACGCATGATATGGGCGTGGTTGCGCGAATGTGCGACCGCGTTGCTGTCATGCGCCACGGTGAATACGTGGAAGAAGGCCAAATCGACGAGCTGTTCCACAACCCGCAACACCCATATACGCGCATGTTGCTTGACGCGATGCCGCGGATCGACCGGCCTCATGAGGCGGCGGAGGTGACGCTGACGCAGTCCGAAAACATCCTCAATGTCAAAGATATGAATGTGAAATTCGACATTCGTGTTGCCGGTGGGTTGTTTGGTAAGAAGCTGCCTTTGCGCGCTGTAGATGGGATCAGTTTTGACCTTGCGCGCGGTGAAACGCTAGGCATCGTCGGTGAGTCTGGGTGTGGAAAGTCCACGCTTGCACGTGCGGTCTTGCAGTTGGTGCCACCGACCACTGGCTCGGTTCTTTGGATGGGGCGAGAAACCGCGGGGCTTGACCGCCAAGCGATGAAACCATTGCGCAAAGATTTGCAGATTGTGTTCCAAGACCCGCTGGCAAGCCTTAACCCGCGGATGACCATTGCTGCCTCCATTGCGGAACCACTGAAGACATTCCAACCTGAACTGTCGTTGAATGAGCGGATGCACAAGGTTGCTGAGATGATGGAGAGGGTCGGGTTGGATCGCAACATGATCAACCGTTACCCACACGAATTGTCAGGCGGTCAGAACCAACGCGTTGGAATTGCACGAGCGATGATCAATCGCCCAGAATTGGTGATTTGTGATGAGGCTGTGAGTGCTTTGGATGTGTCTATCCAAGCACAGATTGTCGCCTTGCTGAAAGAGCTGCAATCCGACATGGGCCTTTCGATGATGTTCATCAGCCATGATCTGTCAGTGGTGCGCGATATCTCGCACCGCATCATGGTATTGTATCTTGGGCGCGTAGTGGAGCTTGCCGATCGCGATACGATCTATACGAACCCAATTCACCCCTACACAAAATCATTGATTTCAGCGGTACCCATTCCTGATCCGCGTATTGAACGGACCAGACCACGTATCCAGTTGCCAGGGGAGTTGCCTTCACCACTGGATCCAGGTGCAGGCCTTCGCTTTTTGCCGTCGAAACGGCACAGCGACCCAAACTACCGCCCGCAATTGAACGAGGTTGCGCCCGGACATTGGGTCGCCGAGCATGATAGCCTAGAAGAGATTATGGAAACTGAAGCTCGGCAGCTAGCGAGTTAGTAATCCCGCTCAAAGAATATCCCGATACTGGATTCACCGTCGCTGTCGACGGTGCCTTTGGCGGTGACGCTTGGCGATATATCCAAGTTCAAGTTGATCTCGGTTGAGCCGTCACTTGAGACTGTCACGTCGGTATAGAGGTTCTCACCCAAATACGCGCCAGCGCGGACGGCTGCGTTTCCATCACCGTCCAGGATGATGTCAAAGTCGTCCAAGCCAAGGTCTTCGCGGAAGCTGTTTAAGGCGCCACCGCCGTTTCCAGCCAAGGTACTCACCGCCGATGCCAATCGTACGGCTTGAAATGGTGTGATCTCGTCCAAATTTCGACCAAAGATCAACTGCGCGAGGGCTTCGTCCGGTGGCAGGTCTGGATCGGAATCAAGACCGATTTCCGGTTCAGAGAGAGGCCCTTCAATGATGATCCTAATGTTCGTGCCGGTGGGGGCCTCGGTTTCGGCGACGAGCCGGATGTACGGAATGAAGTCACCTTGGATCGTGGCACTTCCCTCGGTCAGATCGAACCGTTGCGTCAGGATATTCAAGCGGCCGCGGATCAAATCAAACTGACCAATCGGTGCTACTATGTTGGTTGTGCCGGACAGCGTCAGCCCGCCGCCAAGCTCCGCGTCCAAGCCGCGCCCGCGGATGAAGATGCGAGACGGCGCGTTGACCGATATGTCTAAACGATAGGCTGGACCGGTGTTCGCAGTATTCACCTCGGTGGATTGCGGAGCGGTCAAACCGGCTCGGGCGATGGTTTGATCTACAGCAGCGGATTCCCCGATGTGAATGACCTCTGGCAATTCGCCTAAGCGTCCAACGCTCGAGGACGGCACGCGAACTTCCGTCTCGCCAAGCTCAAGAGCGCCTGAGATGGTTGCACCTCCTGCGAGCGGCCCTTGCACGCGTATACCGCCATCAACGCTCGTTTCGTAAAGCGTAGGATCGCGCAGAACGACGTTGTTTATATCGACTGAAATATCGCCGTTGAATGGGGCCTGCAGGGAAATAGGGCCTGATATTTCTATCCCGCCACCAGTGACCACCGCGGCGGTCATATCAACGGTCGCGTTGCCGTTGGAGAGTTGGACGACGCCAGTGATACTCTCAAGCGCTTCTTCAAAGGTTGGCAACGTAAGGCGCGTACCGCTCGTGGATATGGTGCCAGAGACTGACGTCACTGCCGGAGGGCCGACGATGGCCAGATTGACGTCTGCAAATCCAGAAATGCGACGCGGCGCGATCGCGTCGTTCATAAGGTCGAGCGGACCGCCACCTGTGACGATCAGGTCGAGATCAAAGTCGTCATATATTTGGCCATCGACCTGCGCGTTGATCCCCCCCGGACCTTGCGCATCGAGGTCTATGTCCCAAACACCTGCGCTCCTTTGAGCCGTGCCGGTTGTTGTCAGCCGGCCTGATACGACGTCTGTGAAAAGACCAATATCTCTTAATTGCGCAGAGAAATCAGCTGTACCGGTCGAGCCATCTGTTTCGATATCCGCATTGATCTGAACTTCGGCGGTTTCGACGGCAAAGTCTTCAAGGAGGAAGGTCTCTCCATTCCGTTCGACCGAGCCGCTCAAACTGCTTTCGCCTGCGATCAGTTGGTCGACCGTTGGGTTGCCGATACCGAGGTCGGAGCCACTGGCGGACACATCAAGGTCGATAACTTGCAGGTCTGACTGAACGCTTCCGTTGACATCCGCAGAAATGCTCCCAGTAAGTGGCAGGCCCGCGATGCCTTGAAAGGGTTTGAGCGAAGCAATCATAGCGGAGGCCATGCCATCCAGCGAGAGGATGCCCTCATTTCGGACCAATTCGACGTCTGCGTTTACGTCTATTCCTTCGCCTTCGATAACTGCCGTGATCACGGTTTCATTTTCTACTTTGCTAGCGGTTATCTCAGCAGAGATTGGGCCGGTGACGCCGGGAATAATCAGTTCTGGCTGCAAAAGATTTGCGCTCAATTCGCCTTTTATATCCGAAGGCAGACTGGCTGCCCCTTTCGCATCCAAGGTTAGTGCATCTGTTTCAAACGACAGCTCTTTCAGAAGGTACATATTTGTCCCAACACGGGCAAGATCGGCGATCAAGCGACCCGGTCCCTGAAGCAGCGGATCGACCCTTTCATCGCCTATTTGCAGGTCAGTGGTCGTCGCGGTCATCTCCGCATCAAACCTCTGTCCATCATCCAATAGGACGCCTTGGGCGCTCAGTTTGATCGCGCCGCCTATGTCTCGCTGGGCAATGCGAGCGTAGGTGGATAAATCCGATACAGCGGCTTCGATTTGCCCCTGCAACGTGTTGCCTGTGTCGTTGAAGGTATATGTCCCGCTTCCAGAAAGCGTTGCATCTGGTATCTCGCCTGAGGCATCAAAAACAAAATCTCCCGCTTCGTTCTGTGATGCATTCACGGCAACTTTCGCGGCACCGGAGATACTTGGCTCAACCAAACCGAGGTCAGTAATTTCGGCGGTAAGGGCAACATCGCTTTCGATTGAGGTCAGGATGGCACGTCCCGAGATTTCGACCGCAGGCGTTTCCACGAACAGATTGTCGACCCGGGTACCTGTTGTATCTCTACCGAAATCAGCAGCGACGTTCCCGCGTCCGGCAAGCAGAGGATCTATCCGGTCCTGGCCGATCGCCAAATCTTGTGTGGCGCCGATAAGTTGGACATCAAAGATGCCATCAAGTGGCCGGACCGTGCTGGAAATTTCGAGAGCGCCACTGCCATCTAATGGCAGGCCAATCAGACCCGCAAACCGCCCTAAGTCAGACGCAAGCAGACTTACTTGGCTTTCAATCTCTGGACCACCCGAGGTCCGAATGACCCCGCTCGCTTCTGCGGCTATTCCTGGTCCCTCGAGCGTAAAGCTATCGACAACTAGCTCGCCGTCCGACCCGTTTGCAACTTCCAAAACGCCATTGATCCGCTCGCCCAAGGCGTCGCCCAAATCTTCACTACCGACCGCGATGCCGTCGGCCAGATATGTGAAGTTGGCATCGAACTTTCTTTCCAATTCGCGAATAATACCGGAACCGTCCAGCGCTATGGTTTCAACACCCAAGTCGCCACGCGAAAGATCAGTTAGATCGAAAGAAACGGTGAATACATCTGAAACCGATGCATCAAAAGCCACTTCGAATTGCATTTCTTGAACGAAAACCTTCTCGCCCGCGATCGGTAACAAGACCGGCGAACCATCAGGCGTGGCCATCGTTCCGGTTAAGTCCAGTCGACGTGGCCAACCGGTGCTTGCGATCTCGGCCGAGCCTTCAAGCTGGAAATGATCTGCTGTCATCTCCAGCTGATCGACAACAATCGCCCCGTCGTCTGACAACTGGACCGACGCAACTAAGGAAACATCAGGTCCGAAGAATTCAGCGTATTCAGGCGAGAGGAGGGGGGTAATGTCGCCATTCACGGCGAGATCAATGCTTTGCGTGCCGTTTTCACTCTTCAGCGTGAAAGTTCCCGACAGACGTTCAACACCGTTGGTCGCGAGGCTAAGGCTCGCGGTGAAATCGGTGATCGGGCCGTTGCCCTCAATCTTGAGTTCAACGGACGGGTCGCCCGGAAGGCCCAGCATGTGCGAGACAATCCCGTTTGGCGCTTCCTGCAAATCGACATTCACATCGAGGATTTGCGTTTCGTTGCTGTAACTTCCTGCAACAAGAAACTGCCCCTCGACGTCATCGAGCCGTGTCGCCGTCAGGTCTACAGAGCCCTCACCGTTCTTCAAATCAGCACTGCCGTTGACCGTGAAGTCGATGGCTTCGCCAAGAATTGTCTCCCCTAGTGCAACGCGTTCGATGACAAAGCCGTCTACTTTTACGCTGAGGGGAAGCTCGGGAAGGCTGAACGGGGTGGCCTCCGCGGTTGGCGTCGTGGTCTTCGGTTCGCCGACAGGACGTCGTTCGATGATCAGAAGATCAGCGGAAATCTCGTTTATGTCGATGGCGCCGAAAACAAGCGCCGTTTGGCGCCATTTCAGCTTGGCGTTTTCCATAATGAGCCAGACGCCGTCTTCATCTGCGATTGTGAGACGATCAAAGCCAGGGTTGCCGGTAATGACGCCGTTGAAACCGTCGATGGTTACGGTTTGATTTTCAGTCGACAGGCTTTCTTCCAAAAGGTTCGTGATGAACCCTTTGTCTTCTTCTTCTTGCGACTGCGCCCATAGGGCAACCGGCCAGAACAGGAGGAGGGACAGGATAAACCAACGCATCAGAATGCTTGCCCTATGCCGATGTAGAACTCGACACCACGAAAGGCGTCATCCCCATCTGCGGGTGTCGCCACATCGAGGCGAAGCGGGCCGATGAAGGTGTTATATCTGACCCCGATTCCAAGGCCGCTATGGGAGTCGCCGGATTGTCCGGGCGTTGAGGAGCTGCCGACATAGCCATAATCCCAGAAACCCACGACACCGAGATTGTCACTGATCGTGTATCGTGCTTCCAGTTGAGCGCCAAGGAATGACCGACCACCGGTTGTGACGTCGCCTACGGTCAGACCCAGATCATTGTAGGGTTGCCCCCGCACCGTGCCACCACCGCCGGAGTAGAAAAGGAAGTCCGCAGGTGTATTTTCAATTTCAGCGCCAATCAGACTGCCGATTTGCAAACGGCCCGCAAAGGTCAGTTGGTCATCCGATCCGATACTGCGATATCCGCGTGCGTCCAATACGATCCGACCACCTTCGCCGCCACCCTGAAGCCCAATGAATGGCGTCGCAAGCGTATCCACATAATACCCCGACTTTGCGTCTTTCTCATTGTCTCGGCGGTCGAGCTCCAGCCCGAACGGCAATGTAAGAAGAGTATAGGAGCGCGCTTCGATATCGGTTTCTTCCCGCGCCCGTAGAACCGCAAAGCCTGCTTGGCCGATGATGTTATCCCCAATGAAGCGGGTTGCGCCGACACCAAAGCTGAGACGATCCAGAAGATAGTCGGGTTCGTCCTCACGCGAGACAGAGGCCGTCGCCAAGAGCGTCGTGTCGGGGCCGTAGATCGCTGGGATACTCAGGCTCGTCGCGAGGCGGTAGTCCACTCCACCTGTGAACCCGCCGATGCCTGCGATCTCGCCCTCGACGCGAAAACGTTCAGCGCCGCCGAACGTATTTCGGTGCATCCAAAAGGAGGTAACGTGAAGGCCTTCAACATTTGAGAACTCCAAGGAAAAACCAAAACGGCGCGGCTTTGATTCACGAACCTGCGCCGTCACCGCAAGAGTGTCATTGGGGCCGATCTCCTCGGCTTCGATCAACGCAACGCCGTCAAAGGCGCCGGCGCGCCGTAGACGCTGCGTGACTGTATCTATGTCCTTAGGCGAATAAATCTCACCCGTCGGAAACCCAGCGATCCTCTCAATTGCATCGGTCCGGACGTTTTCGTTCCCAGCGACAGTGAATTCCCCAAAAGTCAGAACTGGCCCGGGTGAAATTGCCACGGCCACGTTAAGCTGCGTGTCAATGTGGTTCGCAACGATAGCCTGATTGGTCACGACCGCTTTGGCATGGCCGCGGTTGCGCCATTCGTTAACGCCCGCTTGTGCGCCGTCCTGGATCAATCCGGAGAGCGCGGGCTCATCGGTTGCCAAGTCTTTTGGCAGCTCTGTCCCTTCAGCGAGGGGGCTGTAATTGACCGTGCCGAATGCGAACAACGGCCCCGGATTTACGGAGATATTGACCTGCGCAATCTGGGGCGGTGCGAAAAGAGGTTCTAGCGTTGCCGCTTCGCGCCCGTCAATCAGGATCGAGATCGTGCCGCCGTAGTAGCCATAGGCGTAAAGAACCGTCAGCAATCTGCGATAGTCGGCAAGAGCGGCGGCAACAATATCTTGCGAAATCGCCTCTTCCAATCCAGCGGTTTCGATGGTGAGAGAGTCTTGCCGGAGGGTCCGTTCGAGCGCTTCATCTTCGCTATTCACGAAGAGCGAAACATCTTGGGAAGACGCGGGCGCTGCCCAAATCGTCATGAGACCAATAAGAAGCCCGAAGCGTTTCATACCCACCCAAATCAAACGTTCAATTGGACCTTAGCCATTCCACGTCAGAAGGAAAATGTCGTAGCGCAACTTTCTTTTTGATTGTGCGCGGTTTCGCGCGGGTAAGGCGTTCAGGAAAACGGGTCAACTGGATATCTGACAGCGGCGAGGTAAAGACCTTCTGGTGGGCATACGGGCCCACAGGCGCTGCGATCTTTGGCTTCAAGGGCGATGCGCACATCATCTGGTTCCCATGCGCCCGCGCCCACGCGTTCCAAGGTGCCAACAAAACTGCGGACTTGGTTGTGTAGAAACGACCGTGCGCGGACGTGAATCTGAAAGAGCGTCCCGTTATCCAAATCAATCCGCTCGATGTCGAGGGTATCTAAGGTGCGGATGGGGCTATCCGCTTGGCAAATGGAAGACCGAAATGTTGTGAAATCGTGACGGCCCAGCAGGTGGTTTGCACCTTCCTGCATCGCGTCTAGATCAAGGTCGTGATTGACCCGCCACATCGTGCCTTTGTCAAAGGTCAAAGGGGCGCGGCGGCAGATGAGCTTGAACCGGTATCGCCGTTCAACTGCTGAGAAACGGGCGTGCCAGTCGTCTGAAATCGCTGCGCAGTCAACAATTGCCACCGGATCGGGTTTGAGGTGGTAGTTCAGCGCTTCCATTAGGCGGAACGGATCCCAGTCCTTTGCCAAATCGCAGTGCGAGACTTGGCCAAGTGCGTGAACACCTGCGTCGGTGCGGCCAGCCGCTGCAATCGTATGCTCGCCGGGTTCTAACTTGGCCAAAGCGTCTTCGATCGTGCCCTGCACAGTCGGCTGATCCGCCTGCCGCTGCCATCCAGCAAAGGGGTGGCCATTGTATTCAATTTTCAAGGCAAAACGAGGCATGGGCGGGCTTTAGGGGGGAGAATAGCGAAAATCAATCCCTACCCAACTGCTGTGGTGATGCTTATCTTGCAGCCGTTGACGTAAGAAAAAGGCAAATCACTTGGTTTTAGCAGCTATGGCAGATGGCGTGATGCGCGGGGTAGAAGGTGTCACCGACACGCTCACCGCGCCGTTTTCCGATCCTGTCATTCGGCTGGGGGTTACGGGGCTAAGCCGCGCGGGTAAAACGGTTTTTATCACCTCGCTGGTTGCGAACCTGATGAACCGAGGGCGCATGCCGCAGCTGCGCAACGTGGCGAACATCCAGACCGCCTATTTGCAGCCACAACCCGACGACACGATCCCACGGTTCGATTACGAGGCGCATTTGCCCAAGCTGACGTCAAAGACACCCAGTTGGCCGGACGGAACGCGCCATATCTCTGAGTTGCGGTTGTCGTTGAAGGTGCAGCCGACAGGTTTGCTATCAGGGTTCTCTGGCCCCCGCACTATCCATTTGGATATTGTGGATTATCCGGGGGAGTGGTTGCTTGATCTTGGGCTTTTGGATCAGAGTTTTGCCGAGTGGTCAAAAACGGCGCTAAACCGTGCAAAAGATCGGCCAGAAGGCGGTGCGTATTTGACGGCTTTGGCGGACCTCGATCCGAACGAAAAGCTGGATGAAGCGACGGCTAAGTCACTCTCTGACCTCTTCACTTCACATCTCCATGCGGCGCGTGCGGCGGGCTATTCCGATTGCTCGCCTGGTCGCTTTTTGTTGCCGGGTTATTTGGCAGGATCGCCGGTTTTGACCTTTGCGCCGTTGCCAGACGGTAAATACGGACGCGGTACGCTGGGGCGAGAATTCGAGCGGCGGTTCGAAAGCTACAAACGCAACGTGGTGAAGCCGTTCTTCCGCGATCATTTCAGCAAAATCGACCGGCAGATCGTTTTGGTTGATGTTTTGGGGGCGATCCATGCGGGCCCCACGGCGGTTGAGGATTTGCGCAGCGCCATGGCCGATATTCTGGGTGCGTTCCGACCGGGGCGAAATGCCTTCCTGACACGCTTGTTCCAAGGGAGGCGGGTTGAAAAAATCCTGTTCGCTGCAACAAAGGCGGATCATTTGCACCATGTGCAACATCCGCAACTGACGGCAATTACCGAAGCACTTTTGCGCGATGCAAAGGACCGCGCGGAGTTCGCTGGGGCAAAGACTGCGGCGATGTCGATTGCATCTCTGCGCACGACGGTTGAGGAAACCGTGGATCATCGGGAAGGGCCTTTGGATGTCGTGCGGGGGCAGTTGTTGGAAAATGGCAAGCAAGCCGCCTTTTACCCCGGAGCCTTGCCGACGGACCCGCAACATTTGCTTGGCCCTGCACGGGATGGGCAGGAGGCATGGCTCGATGCCGATTATCAAGTTATGCGCTTTGCGCCGGCTTCTCTAACCTTGCGTCCGGGTGACGGTCCCCCGCACATCAGGTTGGACAAGGCGGCAGAGTTCTTGATCGGAGATCGGCTATGACACGCGGTCCTATTCTGATTGATCTGGACGAAGACGCGCCAGCGGTGGCCCCACAGGATGCCCCCGCGGTCCCTGAATTGCCCGATGCACCGGAAACGGCCGCAATGCAGCATGTCGCGGCCTTAGCGGCGCGGCGGCCCTCGCGTTTGGCGAGTTGGTTTTGGGGGCTGCTAGTGACAATCGTGAGCTTTGTTGTCTCGCTCGCCGCTTGGGACTACGTGAACGGATTGATCGCGCGATCGCCGACGCTGGGCTATGCGATTACGATCCTTTTGGTTCTGTTCTGTGGTATCCTTCTCATCATAGCCCTGCGGGAACTCGCCGCGTTCTCAAGGCTCCGTCGCGTGGATACGATCCAACATCGGGCGGAGGCGGCGTTGGCCTCGGATGATTTGAAAGAAGCGAGATCTGTAAACGATCAGCTCTTGCGGCTCTATCGCGGACGCCCAGACATGGCGTGGGGCAGGGATCGTTTGGCGGAGCAATCTGCGGACGTATTGGATGCCGACGGGCTATTGGCGCTATCGGAACGTAGTTTGCTAGAGCCCTTAGACGCGCGGGCGCAGCGCGAAGTTGAAGCGGCAGCGCGGCAAGTGGCGACGGTCACGGCCATCGTGCCTTTGGCGCTCGCTGATTTAATCGCCGCGTTGACAGCTAATCTGCGGATGATCCGTCGCATTGCCGAGATCTACGGCGGCAGGTCTGGGTTTTTTGGCAGTTGGCGCCTCACCCGCACCGTGTTGACTCATCTTGTCGCTACCGGCGCGGTTGCAGTTGGCGATGACCTTATCGGGTCTGTCGCAGGCGGCGGTGTTTTGTCGAAAGTGTCGCGCCGGTTCGGCGAAGGGGTCATCAATGGCGCCCTGACCGCGCGGGTTGGTGTTGCTGCTATGGAGGTCTGCCGCCCCCTCCCATTTAACGCGGTCGAGCGCCCGTCTGTCACCGGTTTGGTGAAGCGGTCTCTAACGGGTCTTTTTCAAAGCAAATAAAACCTAGAAGAACTTCGGTGCCGGGCCCAAGGGCAGAGGCCCAACTGACATAAACCCGTTCTGAAAGCTGATCGGCACTGTGAGCGTATCACCCCCCTGCGCCATAGTGTCTGCCACGTTCTGAACCGTTGGCGCGATCCCCTCTTGGATAAGACCAAGTGACACCAACGCACCAATCAGTTTGTCCCATGATCGGACATTCACAGTGATCCGACCCTCCGGCGTTCCATCGGCACCAATCTCCAAATCGCCGCGCCCTTCAATCGTCGCGTCGCCCCAATTTGCGGTGAGCCGGCGCAATTCGATAGTTTCTGGTCGAGGTGGTTCCGCGTTTTGCTCTGCAACGAAACGGTCTAAGGGTTTGTCGAGTTGCGCGCGCAAGTCCAATTCAATCGTACCGAATGATGTAGGCAAGCCCGCTTCGCTTCCGACCATCTGATTGATCGCTTCAGGTAACTGCAACTCATCAACATCGAAGTAAACGTCGTAGGTATTCTCCATACCAGACGTTTGCCGAACGGCTGAGATCAGTTTTGAAGCTCCAGTGTCCCACCCGAAATCTGAGCTGAGTTGAATAGGACCAGACTCGATAGTGAGATCCTCCAATTCTGCCGAAGTTGACGCCTCCACCTTTGCGCTTGTCCGAAGACCTTCACTCGCAATGTCGATTGTTTGAAGGCCAAGCCGAACTTTCTGCTCATTTGGGAAAGCGGCGATCACGTTGTTGGGTGCGTAGCTGAGAGCGAAGGCTTGGAGAAACGGCGCGCGATAGGAAAACCCATCCCCGGGGGAGGCCAGCAGAATATCCGTTGCCGTGGTGTCGAACCGCGATGGAAACCCGCGGGTGGAGACATCTTCGATCTCAACAATCCAGCCTTGGTTTTGAAGGTCGGTAATCGCCGCCTGCGCACCATTTTCCACAGCGCGCGACCCGACAAACCAATACCCGCTGTAAAGCGCCGCCAGCACCAACACAAAAATGGTCAAGTTCCGCATCGACGTCCCTTTCGATATGCCTTCGCCTGTGTTTATAGAGCGTCAGCGGAAAGGACCAGTGATGGCGCTTTGGGTTTTTGGATATGGATCGTTGCTGTGGGATCCCGGGTTTGAGCCGGTCGAGACCCGCAAAGCTGTGTTGAAAGACTACCACCGAAGCTTTTGTATGCTCTCAATCCACTATCGCGGGACGGAGGAAAAGCCGGGTTTGGTTCTTGCGCTGGATCAGGCCGAAGGTGGGCAATGCACAGGTGTCGCGTTTCGAGCGGCAGACGAAGATGCTGATGCGGTCCTGGCCATGCTGCGCGAGCGAGAATTGATTTCTTACGCCTACTATGAGGACGTGGTGACTGTCACCGATGACGATGGGAACGACATTGACTGCGTGACCTACATCATCAATCGGGACAATGAGCAGTACTGCCACCACGATCTTGAAGCACAGGCGCAGTTGATCACCCGGTCAACGGGCACGAGAGGCCCCAATCGCGACTACCTTTACAATACCAAGGCCAAGCTCGATGCCTTGAATATTCGCGATGAGGATATGACTTGGTTGACCAATCGCGTGCGCGAATTGTCGCAAAATGATTAGGGATTTCCGTTTTCGCCAACAAAAGCTAAGGTGCTGCGCAAGAAACCAAATTGAGGAACCTGCGCTTTGAGCGAATTAAGGGAACCCGAGGCCGAGCCACATTTCTCTCAACCGGTCCGACAGATCATATCTATGTTGATCGTCTTAGGATTGGTGAGCGGTGTGATCTATATCGGCTTAGATCAGATGCGGCAGATTTTCCTGTCCAATCCCGCGTTGAACGGTTTGATCGTCATGGTCTTTCTGATCGGCGTGTTTTCGACCTTTGCTCAGGTTTATGGATTGATGCGGTCGGTCCAGTGGATCGAAGGTTTCGCAGGCGAACGCGTAGGGGCGAACTTGGTGCAAGCGCCACCCCTACTGGCACCATTGGCGACACTGTTGCGGTCGCGCGGCGCGCGGATGCAGATTTCGTCAAGCTCCAGCCGGTCCATTCTGGATTCGGTCGGACAACGCATCGACGAAGTGCGCGAAATTACGCGCTACATCGGCAATACGCTTATTTTCTTGGGGCTTTTGGGTACGTTCTACGGCTTGGCCACTACGGTACCCGCGCTTGTTGAGACCATCAGGTCGCTTTCACCTGAAGAGGGGCAAAGCGGTGCTGACGTCTTCTCTCGCCTACAAAGCGGGTTGGAAAACCAGCTGGGCGGCATGGGAACGGCGTTTTCGTCGTCATTGCTTGGCCTTGCCGGGTCACTGGTTGTTGGTCTTTTGGAGCTTTTCGCGGGGCATGGTCAGAACCGGTTCTATCAGGAGTTGGAAGAATGGCTCTCCTCCATCACGCGTCTTGGGTATGCAGGCGATGATGCCGGAAGTGATGAAGGCGGTAGTGCGGTCGGTGCTTACGTTGATCATCTGGCCGAGCAAATGGAAGCGTTGCAAGACACCTTTGCCAAAGCGGAAACGAGCCGGATTGAGACCGACGCCCGTATCGCGGCACTGACTTCGGCGGTCGAAGCGATGGCAACTCAAGGACAGGCCGCAGGTGTCGACGAGTCAACCTCGGCCCTATTGGCCAATGTCGCCGAAGGGCAAAGCGACTTGATCGAAAAGCTGAATGCTGGCGGGATCGACGGGATCGATGCGGAAAGCCGGATGCGCTTGCGTTCTATCGATGTGCAATTGCTGCGCATCCTGGAAGAACTCGCCGCGGGACGCCAGCAATCCACCGCTGATCTGCGCAGCGACTTGGCCGAATTGACCAAAGCCATTAAAGGCAAAGGCCGCTAGCCATGGCGCTTGCCCGAAGGTCATCCCAACGCTTCAACAACGCCATCTGGCCGGGGTTCGTGGATGCGATGACGGGCCTACTTTTGGTTCTGATGTTCGTTCTGACGATCTTTATGGTCATTCAGTTCGTGCTCCGCGAAACGATCACGGGGCAGGAAAGTCAGTTGAATGACTTGGCTGCCAAAGTCGCCTCTTTGACTGCTGTTTTGGGGTTGGAACGGGATCGCACGGCGTCTTTGGAGAGCACACTTTCTGATGCCGAAGCACAAGCCGCAGCGCAGGCGGCGCTCATTTCCCAACTGACGTCGGATTTGGAGATTTCCCAAACAGCGCTTGCGGACGCGCAAACACAGATCACCGGATTTGAGGCGAAGGTTGCGGGCCTTTTGGCCGAGCGTGTGGCGCAGGATGATGTGATCGCCGGTTTGGAAACGGAACAAACGCGACTGCTGTCGGAGCAAGAGGCGCTAAACCTCGCTTTGGCGCAAGCGCGCGACGAAATTGACGCGGGGACAGAGGCCGCGCGGCTGGCGGCGGCTCAACGCGAAGCCTTAGAGGCGATGATTGCAGAGCTTCAGACCCAAGGCGATGCAGATGCCACGCGCATTACGGCATTGGAACAAGAGCGACTTTCGAACGTGGCCCGTATTAGCGAATTGGAAGCTGCTGAGCTGGCGCAAGCGGCAGCGGCCGAAGCCTTGCGTGAACGTTTGGCCAATGCCGATACAGAACTGACCGCGATGACATTGGCGTTGGAAGAAAAGCGGCGCGAGGCGGAGGAAACGCTGACGCTGTTGGCCGCGACCGAAGCTGCGCGCGATGATCTGACGGAGAACCTCGCCGCCGCCCTTTTGGCGCAGCAAAATGCTGAAACTGCATTGGTGAGTGCGGCGGAAACAGAGCAGTCTTTGAATGCTCAATTGCTCGCTGCGTTGACGGCTCAAGGGGCCTCCGTGGAAGCAATGGCGGCGCTGGAAAGCCGTTTGAATGATCGGTTGGAAGAAATCGCGTCGCTTCAAACGCGGCTTGATCAAGCGACTGAAGTTCTGGCCTCTGGCAATGTTGCCAACGAAGATTTGGCGGCGCGCTTGGCCGCGGCTCTCTTGGCAAATGATGAATTGACCGCTGCGACGGATGCGGAGATTGCAGATCTACAATCGCGGTTGGAACAAGCGGTTCAGGCGGAGGTCGCAACAGCAGAAGATGCGCAACGCGCTATGCAAGAGTTGCAAGCGCAGTTGGCGGCAGCACTATTGGCCGAGCAAACCACGCTGGAGCAGGCCGAGGCCCGCGAGAAAGATTTGCAGAACCAGTTGGTCGAGGCTTTGCTTGCTCAACAGCAGGCGACTGCAGCGGCGGAGGGTGCATCACAATCGCAGCAAGACTTGCAGGATCGCTTAGCAGAAGCGCTTTTGGCACGCGAGGCCTTGGAAGCTCAGGTCGCGGTTCTGACCGATACGACGGATGAGGCGGCAAGCTTGCGGTCGCAATTGGCCGCTGCTTTGGCCGATCAGGCCGACGCGCAAACGCAAGCAGAGCGCCAAGCGGCCTTGCTTGCCGCTGCGAATGATGCGTTGTCTCAAGAAGAGGCGCTGTCTGCTGAGAGCCAACGTCAGGTTGCATTATTGAATGCTCAGGTGGCGCAGTTGCGTAGTCAGGTGGGCAGTTTGCAAGAATTGTTAAACCTCGCTGCCGAAGCCGATACAGACGCTCAGGTGCAGATTGAACGTCTAGGCGAGCAGTTGAACAGCGCATTGGCCCGTGTCGCGGCCGAGGAACGGAGGCGAGCTGCCTTGGAAGAGGCGGAGCGCATTCGGCTGGAAGCAGAGGCGGCTCGGTTGGCCGAAGAGACCGAAAGGTTAGCATCGGAAGCGCAAAACCTAGAACGGTTCCGGTCTGATTTCTTTGGCGAAATGCGCAATATCTTGGAGAGCCAAGAGGGCGTCCAGATTGTCGGCGACCGGTTTGTGTTTTCATCTGAAGTGCTATTCCAACCCGCCAGCGCTGAATTGTCTGCCTTGGGTCAGCAAGAAATCGCGAAGGTTGCTGCGATACTGCGCGATGTGGCTGGCGAGATCCCAGAAGGGATCGACTGGGTCATTCGCGTCGACGGTCATACGGATAACGTGCCCTTGTCTGGCCAAGGACGCTACGCCGATAACTGGGAGCTCTCGCAGGCGCGGGCGCTGTCAGTGGTGCGCTACATGACCGAGCAACTTGGCATCCCACCCAATCGGCTTGCGGCCAATGGGTTCGGGGAATTCCAGCCGCTTAATACCGACGATACCGAAGAGGCACGCGCCCAGAACCGCCGGATCGAGTTGAAGCTGACGGAGCGGTAGGGCGATGAAAATAACCGGTCGGTGTTATTGCGGGAAAACGGAGGTACATGGGGATAACCATAAGACGGTTCTCTATTGCCACTGCGCAGACTGTCGACGCTCTGCTGGTGCGCCGGTAACAGCCTTTGTCGAATTTGATATGAGTGATGTTCAAACTATTGGCGACGATCTGCGGACAGTATCCATCAATGACGGTGTGACACTGATGTTCTGAGGTGCTTGCGGCTCTCCAATCGCTGGCACTTACGACTATTTGCCGGGAATGATCTATGTCTCCCTTGGGTTGCTCGATCAGGCCGACGCGATCGAACCACAGAGCCATGCACATCATCACAGCAAAATTTCTTGGCTCCACATAGATGATGATTTAGAGCGGACGGAAGAATATCGGTTGGACCAATAAAAGGGCCGCTGATGCGGCCCTCTTGTATTAGTCTGCTGGAAGAAGCGGCGGTTTTTTCCCAGAGTCAGGCAATTTCCCTTGCTCCGGCTCTTCGATTTGAAGATCTAGCTCGCCTTTCTTGACGCCGACCTTGACCAAACCGCCTTTGACGAGCTTGCCGAAGAGCAGCTCTTCCGCCAGCGGCTTTTTGATGTGCTCCTGAATAACGCGTCCAAGTGGACGGGCGCCCATTTTGTCATCATAGCCTTTGTCAGCAAGCCATTCGGCTGCTTTCGGTGTCAGCTCGATATGGACATTCCGGTCGATGAGTTGCGCTTCGAGTTGCAGCACGAACTTTTCAACCACTTGCAGGATCACCTCTTTCGGCAGCGCGCCGAAGGAGATCACCGCATCCAAACGGTTGCGGAATTCCGGTGTGAAGGTCCGTTCAATCGCTGCTGTATCCTCACCCGCGCGGCTTTCACGGCCGAAGCCCAGAGCGTTCTTGTTCAACTCAGCAGCACCTGCGTTTGATGTCATGATCAGGATCACATTGCGGAAGTCGGTTGTCCGACCATTATGGTCGGTCAGTTTACCGTGGTCCATCACTTGCAACAGGATGTTGTAAACGTCTGGGTGCGCTTTTTCGATCTCATCGAGCAACAGCACGCAATGGGGGTTCTGATCCACCCCATCCGTCAACATACCACCTTGGTCAAATCCAACGTACCCTGGAGGCGCGCCAATAAGACGGGAAACCGCGTGTTTCTCCATGTACTCAGACATGTCGAACCGCATAAGTTCCACACCCAACGTGTCGGCCAGCTGTTTCGCCACCTCAGTCTTACCAACACCGGTAGGACCGGCGAAGAGGTAGTTGCCGATGGGTTTTTCAGGTTCCCGCAAACCGGCACGCGCCAGTTTGATCGCCGATGACAGCGCTTCGATTGCAGCATCCTGACCGAAAACGACACGTTTGAGCGACAGTTCCAAGTCTTTCAGAACTTCGGCGTCGTCTTTGCTGACATTCTTCGGCGGAATGCGCGCGATTTTAGCCACGACGGCTTCAATCTCTTTCGTGCCAATTGTTTTTCGGCGCTTCGATTCCGCAACCAGATGCTGCGCAGCACCTGCTTCATCAATCACGTCAATCGCCTTGTCAGGCAGTTTGCGGTCATTGATATAGCGCGCGGAAAGGTCGACAGCGGTTTTGATCGCATCGGCTGTGTATTTGATGGAGTGATGTTCCTCAAAATACGGTTTCAAGCCGCGTAGGATTTTGACCGCGTCCTCGACAGAAGGTTCGTTTACGTCGATTTTTTGGAACCGGCGGCTGAGCGCACGGTCTTTTTCGAAATGCTGACGGAATTCCTTATATGTGGTGGACCCCATGCAGCGCAGTTTGCCACCCTGCAGAGCAGGTTTCAGCAAATTGGAAGCATCCATCGCGCCGCCCGATGTGGCACCTGCGCCGATGACTGTGTGGATTTCGTCGATGAACAACACCGCGTCTTCGTGGTCTTCCATTTCAGTCATCACGGCTTTGAGGCGTTCCTCAAAATCGCCACGGTAACGGGTTCCGGCGAGAAGCGCGCCCATATCAAGCGAATAGATCGTTGTATTCGCCAAGACCTCTGGCGTTTCGCCGTTGGTGATTTTGAAAGCCAGACCCTCGGCAATTGCCGTTTTGCCAACGCCGGGATCACCCACCAAAAGCGGGTTGTTCTTGCGGCGGCGACACAGCACTTGGATGCAACGCTCAACCTCATGAGCGCGGCCAATCAGTGGATCGACATCGCCTTGAGACGCCTTGGCGTTCAAATCGACGCAATACTTAGCAAGCGCGCTTTCTTTTTCTTCAACACTGTCGTCTTGAATGGTTTCGGTGTTTTCATCCGCAGCCCCTTGGATCGGACGAGATTCGCCAAATGCTGGGTCTTTCGCAACGCCATGAGCGATGAAGTTCACGGCGTCATAGCGCGTCATGTCCTGTTCCTGCAGGAAGTAGGCGGCATTTGATTCACGCTCTGCGAAAATTGCTACAAGAACGTTTGCGCCGGTTACTTCAGTCCGGCCTGAGGATTGCACATGGATCGCCGCACGTTGGATCACACGCTGGAAGGCGGCTGTCGGAACAGCTTCGGACCCTTCGACATCTGTTTCGAGAGTGGACAGATCATCTTCGATGAAATCTTCCAGATCTTTCCGCAACGCGTCCAAATCCACTGAACAGGCTTGCATAACGCGCGCCGCGTCAGGCTCATCAATCAACGCCAGCAGCAAATGCTCTAGCGTGGCGAGTTCGTGTTTGCGGGCATTGGCCAAAGCCAGCGCGCCGTGGATGGACTGCTCTAACGTTGTAGAAAATGATGGCACGTGCGGTGCTCCTTCACTTGCGGTGGGCCTGAAGGGGAGGATACCCGGACAGACCGTGACCTCTTTGTCCTAAGGTTTGGTTTTATTGGCCAACCTTCAAGCCCTTTTTTGTCTTCTTGATCACAAATAGTACGATTCATTGTGAAATCGCCTGTTTGCCGCCAAATGTCGCAGTTTTTGAACAAACTCTTATCAGAATTTGTCTTTGCGAGCGCGGATTTCGGTGAAGACGTCGACGTCGCTTCCATTTGGGAGGCCGATTGCAGATTTCAAGGCTGGATCGTCTGCACGTAGAAACGGGTTGGTTGCGCATTCCAAGGCGAGTGTCGTCGGAACGGTGGTTTGACCTGCGGCACGCGCGGCTTCGACATCATTAATCCGCTGGGCCACAGCAGCATTCGTTTCACCTAGGTTTGCGACAAACTTGGCATTCCCAAGCGTATATTCGTGACCGGATGCAATAACAGTTTCAGGCGGTAGGGCGCGCAGTTTCAACATGCTGTTCCACATTTGCTCTGGCGTGCCTTCAAACAGTCGCCCGCAGCCCATAGCCATCAAGCTGTCAGCGGTGAATGCGACACCAGTTTCAGGGAAATATATCGCAATGTGGCCGATGGTGTGGCCAGCGACATCGAAGATTTGAACGGTTTCACCCAAAACCGTTGGTGTGTCACCTTCTGCAACTGCCAAATCCAGATTGGGGAGCCGATGCGCGTCAGCGGACGCGCCAATCACGCGCACAGTGCCGCGCAGCGGTTCCAAACCGTCAATGTGGTCCCAATGGTGGTGTGTGAGGATAATGTCAGTCAGAACCCAGCCACGTTTATTTAACTCAGCTCGAATGGGTCCTGGTTCAGGCGCATCGACGAGAGCCGTCTCTCCTGTCTCTGCATTATGCAGCAGGTAAGCGTAGTTATCTTCGAGACAGGGGATCGTCACGAGTTCAAGAGGCATGGCATTGTCGCTTTCAACTGGTATGGTCAGTCGAAGTTTTGCTGAAAGGGCGACCGAACACAATGCATCTGGATGTGTTGGACTTGCGTAATTTCTACTACCGCAGCGCCCTTGGGCGGAGCGCCCAGCACGTTATTCGGAGCGAACTGATGGAGCTGTGGCCGGAGGCGAAAGGTCAAACAGTGGCAGGTTATGGATTTGCTGTTCCCATGCTGCGGCCTTACCTGCCTGAAGCGAGGCGGGTCATCGGACTTATGCCCGGCCCACAAGGCGTCATGCCATGGCCTCCGCAGCTTCCTAACGTGAGCGTTCTTTGTGAAGAAACCAATTGGCCAATTTCGACTGGTCAAATTGACAAGTTGGTTGTGATGCACGGGTTGGAAACGAGTGAAAACCCTTCCGCGCTGTTGGACGAATGTTGGCGTGTCCTTGGACCGGGCGGGCGGGTTATCTTCATCGTTCCAAATCGTGCGGGGCTTTGGTCGCGATCAGACAATACGCCTTTTGGCTATGGCAGGCCCTATTCTATGTCGCAGTTAGAGGCCCAATTGCGTCGGCATCAGTTTGTGACTGAGCGAAGTGCGTCAGCACTCTATCAACCGCCGTCGCATAAGCGGATTTGGCGTAAGTTTACGGCCTTCATGGAGCGGGTCGGTCATAACCTTCCCGTTGTTAAGGCGGGCGGCGTCTTGATTGTGGAAGCTTCCAAACAATCTGTCGCGCCGATAAGCGGGTTGCGGGAAACAGTAAAACGTCCCTTGAAGGCGCTAGAAGGTATGACGGCTCCGGTGCCGGGTACAGCAGGCGCTAGAGGTGTTCCGAGGACGAAAAACGACACGTAGGTCGCAGATTCGCTACGCTGTTGACGTGACGACGGTGGTCAAATTTTCCGCGTTTTTTCAAATTCAGCAAAAGCCCTTGTAAACATTGTAAAACCAGCTTGGGATAAATTCGTCAGGGCGCTTGCCCGTGCCAAAATCGTCTGCTACATCGCACGGGATTTCGAAGCCCCCGCAGTTTGCGAGGGTTTTTTAGCTGCCTAAATCCCCATCAAACGGGCCGAAGGCTTAACACATCGAAAGGGTGGACGTGTCCGAACCAGCTTCGATTTCTTCAGGCATCGCGCAGCGTTACGCTACCGCCGTGTTTGAGCTTGCTAAAGAGGGCAAGAAGCTCAAAGCTCTCGAAACTGATCTTGGCGCATTGGAAGTTGCTATTGCAGATAGCGACGACCTTCGTGCATTGCTCAATTCTCCAATCTACACGCGGGAAGAGCAGGGCGCAGCGATTGCTGCGGTTGCCAAGAAAATGAAATTATCTCCGACAATGACAAACACGCTTGCGCTTCTGGCGTCCAAGCGTCGTCTGTTTGTCTTGCCGCAACTGGTCAAAGCCCTGCGTGAGCAGTTGGCCGAGGAGCGTGGCGAAGTGACGGCTGAGGTCGTCTCCGCCAAGGCACTGACCAAGGCGCAGTCGGATAAGCTTGCCAAGACTCTGAAAGAGCAGGTTGGTAAAGCTGTCACCATCAACGCGACCGTCGATGAAAGCATCATTGGCGGTCTTATTGTTAAAGTGGGCTCGAAAATGATCGATACATCGATCAAGTCGAAGCTCAGCGCACTCCAGAACACAATGAAAGAGGTCGGATAAATGGCGATCCAAGCGTCTGAAATCTCTGCGATCCTAAAGGACCAGATCAAGAACTTCGGTCAGGAAGCCGAAGTTGCTGAAGTGGGCCGCGTGCTGTCCGTTGGTGACGGTATTGCGCGTGTATACGGCCTCGACAACGTACAGGCCGGTGAAATGGTTGAATTCCCCGGTGGTATCCGCGGGATGGCTCTGAACCTCGAAGCAGACAACGTCGGTGTTGTTATCTTCGGTTCTGACCGTGACATTAAAGAAGGCGACACAGTTAAGCGCACAAACTCCATCGTGGACGTGCCTGCTGGTCCTGAACTTCTTGGCCGCGTTGTTGACGCGCTGGGCAACCCGCTTGACGGCAAAGGCCCAATCAAAACCAAGAACCGCTTGGTTGCTGACGTTAAAGCCCCTGGAATCATCCCGCGTAAATCCGTGCATGAGCCAATGGCAACCGGCCTGAAATCCGTTGACGCGATGATCCCAATCGGCCGCGGCCAGCGGGAATTGATCATTGGCGACCGTCAGACAGGTAAAACTGCTGTGGCTCTGGACACGATCCTGAACCAGAAGGTCTATAACGACGCCGCTAAAGACGACAGCGAAAAACTGTACTGTGTCTATGTTGCTGTTGGGCAGAAACGTTCCACAGTTGCTCAGCTGGTGAAACGTCTCGAAGAATCTGGCGCGATCGAATATTCGATTGTGGTTGCTGCGACCGCGTCCGAGCCTGCACCAATGCAGTACCTCGCGCCTTACGCTGCGACTGCCATGGCTGAATACTTCCGTGACAGCGGCAAGCACGCCCTGATCATCTATGATGACCTCTCAAAGCAAGCGGTGTCTTATCGTCAAATGTCCCTACTTCTTCGCCGTCCACCAGGACGTGAAGCTTACCCAGGTGACGTTTTCTACCTTCACTCCCGCCTGCTGGAACGTTCCGCGAAGCTGAACGAAGACAACGGCGCTGGGTCTTTGACCGCTCTGCCGATCATCGAAACTCAAGGTGGTGACGTTTCTGCGTTTATTCCGACAAACGTGATCTCAATCACCGACGGTCAGATCTTCTTGGAAACAGAACTCTTCTACCAAGGTATCCGCCCTGCGGTGAACACCGGTCTGTCCGTTTCTCGCGTGGGTTCATCCGCTCAGACAAACGCGATGAAATCTGTGGCTGGTCCGGTGAAGCTGGAACTCGCTCAGTATCGTGAGATGGCAGCGTTCGCGCAGTTCGGTTCCGACCTCGACGCATCTACTCAGGCCTTGCTGAACCGTGGTGCACGTTTGACAGAACTGATGAAGCAGCCTCAGTACTCCCCATTGACCAACGCAGAAATCGTCTGTGTGATCTATGCGGGTACAAACGGCTACCTCGACAACGTCGATGTGAAAGACGTAGGCCGCTACGAAGCTGGTCTGCTGAAGCACCTGCGCACAAATGCAAGTGACGTGCTCGACTACATCACGAACGAAGACCCGAAGATCAAAGGTGAGGCTGAAGACAAGATCAAAGCCGCTTTGGACGCATTCGCCAAAGATTTCGCCTAAGACCTGACGGATAAAGGAGACTGAGCTTTGCCTAGTCTTAAGGACCTTAAAAACCGGATCGAAAGCGTGAAATCCACGCGGAAGATCACTAAGGCGATGCAGATGGTCGCGGCCGCAAAATTGCGTCGCGCCCAAGATGCCGCCGAAGCGTCGCGTCCGTATTCCGAGCGTTTCAACGCGGTGATGGCTGGTTTGGCTGCCTCTGTTGGCGGTTCAGACAGCGCACCAAAGCTGATTTCGGGTACCGGCTCTGACCAGACGCAACTGTTGATCGTTATGACAGCAGAACGCGGTCTTTGCGGTGGCTTCAACGGCAACATCGCGAAACTGGCGAAAGCCAAGGCGCAAGAGCTGATCGAAGCTGGTAAAACAGTCAAGATTATCACGGTCGGCAAGAAAGGCCGTGACGCGATCAAACGTGAGCTGGGCGATCACTTCATCGGTCACGTTGACCTGACCGAAGTGAAGCGTGTTGGCTACGCAGACGCTCAAGGCATCGCCAAGGACGTTCTGGCACGCTTTGACGCGGGTGAGTTTGACGTCGCAACGATCTTCTATTCGAAGTTCGTCAACGTCGTCAGCCAGATCCCGACAGCGCAGCAGATCATTCCTGCAAGCTTTGATGATGTCGAACCTGCCGAACATGGTGGCGCGATCTACGACTACGAGCCTAGCGAAGAAGCAATCCTTGCTGATTTGCTGCCGCGTGGCGTCGCAACGGCGATCTTCTCGGCTCTGCTTGAAAATGGTGCATCCGAACAAGGTGCACGGATGTCTGCGATGGACAACGCCACCCGTAACGCTGGTGAGATGATCGACAAGCTGACCATTGAGTTTAACCGCTCACGTCAGGCTGTGATCACCAACGAGCTGATTGAAATTATTTCGGGCGCTGAAGCGCTCTAGACCCCGGAGAAACCAACTATGGCAAACGCAAAAGGCAAGATCACGCAGATCATCGGCGCCGTCGTTGACGTGCAGTTCGATGACCATCTGCCAGAGATTTTGAACGCTCTGACAACAGACAACAATGGCAAGACACTGACGCTCGAAGTTGCGCAGCACCTTGGTGAAAACACCGTCCGTGCGATCGCGATGGACGCAACAGAAGGTCTGGTTCGGGGTCAGGACGTCACCGACCAAGGCTCAACAATCTCTGTGCCAGTAGGCGACGCAACACTTGGCCGCATCATGAACGTTGTGGGTGAGCCAGTGGACGAAAAAGGTCCTGTTGAAACGAAAGAGACACGTTCCATCCACGGCGACGCGCCAGAGTTTGAAGCACAGTCCACAGCCTCTGAAATCCTTGTAACAGGCATCAAAGTTATCGACCTTCTCGCGCCATACGCGAAAGGTGGTAAAATCGGCCTCTTCGGTGGTGCGGGTGTTGGTAAGACAGTTCTTATTCAGGAATTGATCAACAACATCGCGAAAGTGCACTCTGGCTACTCCGTGTTCGCGGGTGTGGGTGAGCGTACCCGTGAAGGCAACGACCTTTACTACGAATTCATCGAATCTGGCGTTATCAACGCGGAAGACCTGACAAAGTCCAAAGTGGCCTTGGTTTATGGTCAGATGAACGAGCCTCCAGGTGCACGTATGCGTGTGGCCCTGTCCGGTCTGACAATGGCTGAACAGTTCCGCGACCAGTCCGGCACAGACGTTCTGTTCTTCGTCGACAACATCTTCCGCTTTACGCAGGCGGGTTCCGAGGTGTCCGCGCTTCTGGGCCGTATTCCATCTGCGGTAGGCTACCAGCCAACACTGGCCACGGATATGGGTGCGATGCAGGAACGGATTACATCCACAAAGAACGGTTCGATCACGTCCGTTCAGGCGATCTACGTGCCTGCGGACGACTTGACTGACCCTGCGCCTGCGACATCGTTCGCGCACTTGGACGCGACAACCGTTTTGAACCGTGCGATTTCAGAGCTTGGTATCTACCCTGCGGTGGACCCACTCGACTCCACATCGCGTCTTTTGGACCCAGCTGTTATCGGTGAGGAGCACTACTCTGTGGCTTCCGACGTTCAGCAGATCCTTCAGCGCTACAAGTCGCTTCAGGACATCATCGCGATCTTGGGCATGGACGAACTCAGTGAAGAAGACAAACTGACTGTTGCTCGCGCACGTAAGATCCAGCGCTTCCTGTCACAGCCGTTTGACGTAGCTCAGGTCTTCACCGGTTCCCCTGGTGTTCAGGTGCCGCTTGAAGACACAATCGCGTCCTTCAAGGCTGTTGTTGCAGGCGAATACGACCACTTGCCAGAAGGTGCGTTCTACATGGTAGGCGGCATCGACGAGGTGATCGCAAAAGCCGAGAAAATGGCGGCTGACGCTGCTTAAGGAGGCCTAAATGGCAAACCTTCAATTCGATCTTGTCTCGCCCGAGCGCCGTTTGGCATCGGTCGAGGCTTCAGAGGTCCAAATTCCGGGTGCTGACGGTGACATGACTGTTATGGCCATGCACGCACCAACGATCACAACGCTGCGCCCTGGGATGCTGCGCGTGGTCAGCGGGTCCGGCGCCGAAGAATACGTGGTCTCAGGTGGCTTTGCTGAGATCAACGCAGAAAGCGTATCCGTTCTGGCGGAAAGCGCTGTGCCAAAGGCCGAGATGACGCAGGAAATCTTTGACCAGATGGTCGAAGACGCAAAACGCGTTCACGCCGAAGCTCAATCTGATTTCGAGAATGAGCCGGGTCCAGTGGATGATGCGGCCAAACTGATCTCTGACATGGTGAACATGGGCGGTGAGATCGGGCTCAACGCTTCAAAGTAAGCGCTTATGATTAAGACATTCAATCAGGCCTCCGATTTTCGGGGGCCTTTTTGTTATCCCGTCCTTATTTCGCCTAAATTTAAGGTTAACGCATCCGGTGTAGTGTTTGAGTAAATGGTAGACCGTATGCGTAAGTTAAACAGCCACAAGCTGGGTATCGAACAGGGCGAAACTGTTCTTTTCTCCGATTTTGAAGATGGCGGCCCGATGTGGTCAGGCGACGGGCAAAGGGATGTGTCTGTTCCCGTGATGTTTTCGGAAACCTTCGATTTACCGCCCTCTGTCATGGTGACATTGGCGCTCTGCGATATGTCGAATGAGGCTTATATGCGGATGGACCTGCGAGCTAAAAACGTCACCACACGCGGGTTCGACATCGCCTTTGCCACATGGGGCGATACGAAGTTTGCCCGCGTGCGTGTCGCATGGCAGGCGATTGGCGCGGTGAGTTCTGAGGATGCTTGGGATATTTAGTGAATCGGTGAAACGGCCGATATGCGGAAAAAACTGACATTCTGGCAGATGACTCCTCGGTAGCAAATAGCGCCCAACTACTCTGCCTCACACTGTCTGTGCGGCAGCCAGCCAGCAAATAGCCGCTAGTCCTGAAGAGAAGGTTCTTGCGTGGTTCAGCAGCGTCCATCGCTGTGCATAGCGCGGCCAATAGTCCGTGGTTT